>JAEIGA010000479.1_pt1 | contig 59011 bp, 61 predicted proteins | sample 9270691 | NCBI WGS metagenome assembly JAEIGA01 (sample SAMN17057246, study PRJNA624740) | gut metagenome | biome: biome; isolation source: fecal sample | host: Bos grunniens | place: China: Xizang | collected 2019 | reverse complement strand
CTTTTGTTTGCTGGTCTAATCTCGCTATACAATATATCATATTTCTTAAAGGTTTTCTTGAATTGCCCTTTAAGATTGCGATTTGGTTCTTTTGTATGATTTAGACATTTTCCCTCCAACACATCGGAAGTGTTTATCAACACAACCTCATCTGCACAACCTTTGTAAGTGTCGGAAATAGTATCACACAAATCCCCAATCTTATATGTTTTCCACTCGGTCATATAATTACCAATTCTTAATAGTCCTAAATTGCAAAACCGTTTGCTTGATATTTTCAACATCTATCTTATCAATTTGCAACGGGATACGACTAACTTGCATCATAGCCTGCATAATCTTTTCGTACGATTCGCCTGTAATAGGAATAGAATCTTTATAGAAAAGCCTATGTGTTTGCTTGTACACATCTGTATATTCTATTGCAATTAGCTCGCTATCCCTAACAGCAACACCTGACATTGGGTGAACTCTCATTTGAATTTGCTTGTCATCTACAAGACTATTAACTACCTCTGTGCATTTGTTGTGAAGCAACTCTCGCTCGTCTTTGTTAAAATGACATCTTGCAACTACGCCATCTAACTCATCCTGACATTTACATTCTCTATAGATCTTGACAGGAACACAAGTAACATACTCTATTATTCGACCAAAATGAAAAATCGAAAAACATATGTATGCCATTGATGAAATTCTAAACTTAATAGGTTGAGCAAGTTTTTCTCCGCTATTACATATCTCCAAGCAATCATCCAACCTCCTGAAGTGAAATATTGGTTGATGCTCTTGCTTTTGAGCCTCAAACTTTTGCAGCTCAAGAGTGTGCTTAGATTGGTCTAACTTATGTTGTTCTTTTTGCAAATTGTGCTGTTTATGCAAAACAATAGCCGTAACAATAGCCGTTGCTACCGATGCAAGAGCTATTACGATATTGGCAATATCGCCCCATTCGTTAAGTCCCCAAGAACACATAAAAACTACAATTTATACCCAATACTTTCGAGTTGTTTTTTGATTTCGGCTTCGAGGGTGTGCGACTGTTCAAAAAGGGTGGCGAGTTCGCCCGTAAGACGCTGCATCTTCTCCTCGAATGGCTCGGCGTCCTGCTCCTGCTCGGCAATGCCTACATAGCGGCCAGGAGTGAGTATAAAGTCCTGCTCCGCAATATTCTGAATATCAACCACAGCGCAGAAGCCCTTTTCATCGGCGAGTGTACCTTCGGCAAACGCCTTATAGGTATTGGCAATACGCATAATATCGCCCTCCGCACCATCGGTCAGTTCACGCAGTTTGCGCGTAACCATAGTGCCGAGGTTGCGGGCATCAATAAACAGAGTCTTGCCCTTCTGCTTCTTCGCCTTATTGAAAAACCAGATCGAAACGGGTATCTGTGTAGTGTAGAACAACTGCGACGGCATAGCCACGATACAATCAACCAAATCGGCCTCGACCAACTTACGGCGAATATCTCCCTCGCCACCGCTCTGGCTCGACAGCGAGCCATTAGCAAGCACAACGCCCGCACGGCCTGCAGGTGCGAGGTGGTGGATAATGTGCTGAATCCACGCAAAGTTGGCGTTGCCATTAGGCGGTGTACCGAACTTCCAGCGCACATCGTCAGCGAGCTTGTCTGCGCCCCAGTCGGAGAGGTTGAATGGCGGGTTAGCCAAGACAAAGTCCGCCTTCAAAGTCGGGTGGCAGTCGTTGAAGAAGGTGTCGGCGTTATACTGTCCGAGGTCGGCCTCGATGCCACGAATGGCCAAGTTCATCTGCGCCATCTTCCAGGTTGTAGGGTTAGAGTCCTGGCCATAGACCGAGATTTGGTTGATATTGCCGGCGTGGCTCTCGATAAACCTTGCCGACTGCACAAACATACCGCCCGAGCCACAGCAAGGGTCATAGACACGGCCTCGGTATGGCTCCAAGACATTAACAAGTGTCTTGACGATGCAGGCAGGGGTGTAAAACTCGCCCGCCAATTTGCCCTCCGCCTCGGCAAACTTCGAGAGGCAGTATTCGTAGGCACGACCGAGGATATCCTTCGAGTCGCCGTGCTCGTGCATCTTGATATTGGTGAACAGATCGACCACATCGCCCAAGCGGCGCTTGTCGAGTTCGGGGCGTGCGAAGTTCTTGGGCAGAATATCTTTCAGTCGGCGGTTCTCCTTCTCGATAGCACGCATAGCGTTGTCGATAGTAGTGCCAATCTCTGGCGTATGAGCCACAGCAGCAATGACCGACCAACGAGCCTCAGTAGGGACATAGAAGATATTCTCGGCGGTGTACTCGTCCTTATCCTCCTCGAAGCCCTCACCCTCATCGACAAGTGCCTGATAGCGAGCCTCGAACTTATCCGAAATATACTTCAAGAAGATAAGACCAAGCACCACGGATTTATACTCCGAAGCGTCGAGGTTACCGCGCATCTTGTCCGCCGCCTTCCAAATCTGATCTTCAAAACCGATATCTGCTGTATTGAGTTTAGCCATAGTAGTTGAAATTTTGTAGTAAAAGTAGTAAAAATTTGCGAATAAATTATCGTTTTTTGTTATTTCGTGGTTGGATGGGGAGGTTTTAAAGTTTATAAAGAGAAAAGAGTCCGACCTAAAAATAATTTTTGGTAGGACTCTATAGTTTTACTAACTTCTGACAATCGCCAATTAAGGTGAGTACCGCGGAGATGGGCAGGGACAGAGTGGCGAGAATCGGCGTAGCCTGTGGGTGGCTTGTTGGGCGTGGCAAGCACGCTTGCCAACACCCAACAAAGCATACACGATGTACAGTATGCTGTACTCTCACGCCACTCAATACAGACAAAAAAAAGAGAGAAACTTTCGTTTCTCTCTTTCAGTACCCAGAGCCGGGGTCGAACCGGCACAGGGGTGAACCTACTGGTGTTTGAGACCAGCGCGTCTACCGATTCCGCCATCTGGGCATCAGATTTCTCTGAAATGGTGTGCAAATATACTGCTTATTTTTGAATCTGCAAATTTTTTAGCAATAATTTTTGCTTTATTTTCCGACTTTTTTTCGACGTCGCTGTATATCAATGCTTTGCAAAATACAACTATTTGTGGTCGCTGTGGCACTCGTGGTGAGAGCAACCCTCGCCAGAGTCGGTGATAAAGCCAAGAAGGTAGGCACGCACGACCATCTCGACGACACCTTTGCAACCGCGAATAACCTGGATATTGTGGCTCTCCAGTTTATTCTTTGCGCCCTGCCCCATATTTCCTGCAAGCATCACGCTAATACCCATAGCCTCCATCTCGGATGCTATGTTCGACTTACAACCGCAACCCTCAGGGGAGTCAAGACGTGATGTCGAGACGATTTGGTTGTCCTCGATATCGAAGATGGTGTAGTATGCGCAGTGGCCGAAGTGGTCATCTATTTGTCCGTCGCGTGTGGGAACTGCAATTTTCATAATATATACCTATATATTAATTGATTTTAGCAATTAAAAATCGGGGCATTTAGGAAACTCCCTCCTGCCCCGATGGTTTATACGTCGCTGAGCGTCGTTGTAGTTTATTCTACTACAAGTTTGGGTTGATCTTTGACCACTCCTCGATAGCTGGAACGATACCCAAAGTTACCAACTCGTCGCGCATCTTGCAGAGGTGAGCGTAAGAGGCGTCAAGCTTAGCAAGCTCCTCCTCGGTACCTACAGGCATCTTGTATGAGCAGCCGTTCTGGTCGAGAACAGTGTCCATTGCCATCATAATATGGTTGTACTTCTCGTTTGATACGTAAGTACCAGCAGGGAAACGGAATGGCTCGCCACCCATTACCGAGCGAATCATCTCAACTGAAAGGTATGATGGGCTCTGGAATGATGAACGACCACGGAGCTTGATGATAGCAGCACCGCCCTGTGTTACATCCTTCTTCATCTGCTCCCACTCCTCAACTGGGAACTCTTCGGTGCCGATGATGTCAGTGAGCTTGCGGCCAGCGATCTTCACTGCGCTGCCGAATACTGCCATCTGCTCGCCGTGACCACCATAAGTTGCGCAACCCTCGATCTCGCTCTGCATAACGCCGAACTTCTTAGCCAAAGCGCTCTTAAGGCGTGTAGTGTCCAAACCTGCAAGGGTAGTAACCTGACCTGGCTTAAGACCAGAGTAGAGCAGAGTTACAAGACCAGTGAGGTCGGCAGGGTTGAAGATGATAACTACGTGCTTAACATCTGGACAGTAGGTCTTGATATTCTTACCGAGCTGCTCTGCGATCTCGCAGTTGCCCTTCAACAAGTCCTCACGAGTCATACCCTCCTTACGTGGAGCACCACCTGAAGAGATGATATACTTAGCATCCTTGAAAGCCTCAGCAACGTCAGTTGTTGCAGTGATGTTTACATTGTCGAAACCGCTCTGGCGCATCTCCTCTGCCACGCCCTCTGGAGAGAATACGTCATAGAGACAGATGTTGTTGGTAAGACCCATCATAAGGGCTGACTGTACCATATTTGAGCCGATCATACCGGCTGCACCAACGATAACGAGCTTGTCGTTTGTAAGAAAAGCCATAGTTTTACTTAATTTTAAATGTTATTATTTAGTTGTCTTTTGTTCTTATCGAGAGTTAAACCAAAATCATTGCAAATTTAGAAAACATTTAAACTATTTGCAAATAAAACCTAAATTAAATTTATGTTGGGTATTATAAGTGCTATAATAAGGATTATTTTACTACCTTTGTATAAATGTATATAATGGCGCTGCGATGTGCCGTTGTCGAAAAATGATACAGTATGGATGCTCAACTTAGCATAAAAGGGGTTACGAAGTTGTACGTAGGACGTGTTGCAACCCTCTTGGACAGGGTGTTGCCAAAGTCACGTGTGGTGGTTATCACGGATGCCACCATCGATAGGCTCTATCCCGATTTGGTCAGACGCTACGAGAATATAATCATTGGCAGTGGTGAGGCTAACAAGAGTCTCGCTACGGTGTCTACCATCTATGACCGCCTAATGGCTATGGGTGCTGACCGCTCTACCTTCCTGCTGGGCATCGGTGGTGGTATCGTCACAGATATCACGGGCTATGTCGCTGCAACCTATATGCGAGGCTTAGATTTCGGCTTTGTCTCCACCACACTGCTTGGTCAGGTCGATGCCTCGATTGGTGGCAAGAATGGCGTAAATGTTGCCGACTACAAGAATATGGTGGGTACCATTGTCCACCCACGTTTCGTGATTTCCGACGTTGATATGCTCGCTACACTGCCTAAGCGGGAGTTGCGTGCAGGTATGGCCGAGGTTGTTAAGAGTGCTATTGTTGGCGATGTGGAACTCTTCGACTATATGGAGCAAAGGGCTGGTGGGGATATCTACACTTCGAGGGAGACACTTCAGGAGATTGTCCTTCGTGCTGTGGCTGTGAAGAGTGCTATTGTCGAGGAGGATGAGCGCGAAAGTGGCCGACGCAGGGTCTTGAACTTGGGCCACACCATAGGCCACGCCATCGAGCGTACCACGCGTGAGTTTAACCATGGCGAGGCTGTGGCTATCGGTATGGCGATGATTGGTCGTGCTGCCGTGCGATTGGGGATTATGGAGAGTGGCGAGGCAGAGCGTGTTGAGAGACTGTTGCGTGCGCTTGGCTTCAATCTCGAATTGCCTGTGCCTATAGCAAAGGTGGTGAAGGCTACGCGCCAGGATAAGAAGAAGAGGGATAATATCCTGCGCGTGGTATTGCCCGAACGTATTGGTAGTGTGGTGGTTAGGGAGTTGCCGTATGATGAATTTGAACGACTGTTTATTTGATTATGAAGCGAGTATATATCCTTTTGGCTGATGGTTTCGAGTGTGTCGAGGCCTTGGCTCCAATAGATGTTATGCACCGTGCGGGTGTGGAACTTGTGCGTGTGGCGGTGGGGGAGAGCCTCGATGTCACCTCCTCTCACGGCCTTGTTACACTCCGTTGCGATATGGTGCTTGGAGGTGAGATGTTGGATGATGGTGATGCGCTGATTCTGCCAGGGGGTAATCCTGGCTATCTGAACCTTAGGAGTTCGGATGCTGTGTGCCGTGTTGTTCGCCACTACTATAATTCGGGTCGTCTTGTGGCGGCTATCTGTGGCGCACCTACGGTATTGGTCGCTTCGGGTGTCGGTCGTGGCAGTAGGCTTACGTGCCACTCTACGGTTATCGACGAGATGGGCGACTACTCCTATGTGGGTGATGGAGTTGTCGAGGATGGCAATCTTATCACTGCCGCTGGTGCGGGCCTCTCCGTGGAGTTTGCCCTTGCTGTGGCTAAGCGCCTTGTCTCAGCCGAGACCTTGTCGAGGGTACGAAGGGGAATGGAGGTTTAGTTTCGCACCATACCCAAAAGAGATAGGGCGTGTCCGTTTGGACACGCCCCTTGTCTACTATTTAGGGAGACTACTCGTTGCAAACTGCGCTGAGGTCAGCGAAGAGACCAGCGAAGCTCTCAACCATATCACGGCGCAAAGCAGCATAGTGCTTCTTCACCAATGAGCGGTTCTTAGGCTCTGCAGGGTTGTTCGCCTTAACGTAGAGTACGTTGCGCAACTCAACGCCACGCTGCATCAACTCCACTACCTTCTCCTCCTTACCAGGCTGTACGAAGATTGCCATATGACAATCAAATGCGAACTCCTCCAAGCGGTAGTCAATCTCCTTCTTTAAAAATCTAAGATTTGCCATAATATTTTGGTTTTAGTTTAATTTGCTATTATGCAAAGATACGAAAACCTATCTATTTTTGCAAATTTTTTCACGATTTGTTTATTCTGTCTCCCTAAATTATTGAGCTTTACTCCTCGGCATAGCCCTCCGTTGCAGCGCCTAAGTCGATGATTACGCCCTCCCATTCATTCACAACCACGACATCTCTCTTTCGTTTGTGCTTCTCCTCTTTGTCGTGCCTTTTATCTTTGTGATGGGCCTCTTTGTTGTGGTGTTTAGGCACCTCTATCTCCTCCACGATGATAACTTCGCGTGTCTGAGGTCTGCTGGGCGAATATTCGCGCCTATCCTCCATACCATCCTCGGTATATGATACCGTCACCACGGCACGTCTCATATCTGGCAACACATCACTCTTGAGCCACTGCCACGCCTGACCTTCACCCTTAAGCTGATAGTCTACGGCCATAGGGGCTTTGTCGGAGTTTACCAAGGTTACCAGCTTGTCGCGGTTCTTGAGCGATGAGTGCTCTATGGCATCTGTCGTTGCGCTCCACGGCTCCACGTGCGAGGTTATGGTGATGTTGCTACCATTGAGGTTGTATCGTTGTGCTATCATCTGGCCGAGTTGCTGTGCTCGCTGGCGTGCTAAGTCGCTGTTGAACTTAGGTGTGCCGTCGGGTGAGGCATATCCCGTGATGGCGATGCTCGATACGTGGCGGAGGGTGTCGTTCTTGAGTTGGTTGAAGAAGTTATCCAGACGGCCCAACTCCTCGCCATTTTGGTCGAAGTCAGTGGCTGTCGAGGCCGAGTTGATGGCATAGTGTATCTCATACTCGGCTTGGTGAGGGGTGTCGTTGGTGACGATGTAGCGACGTACGATGTAGTCGCCATCGCGCCACTCCTTGACCATTACTTGTTGGTTGCTCTGAGCCTGTGCCACTGTGCCTATGGCGAGCAGGAGGGTGGCTAAAGCGATGGTTTTTGTTGTGTTGAAAGATCTCATAATCGTAAAATTTAAAAGTTTCATCCAATCTTTTTCAATAACTATACCGCCTTTATGTGAAAAAATAGTATCTTTGTTGAATATAAGCGATAACGACTAAATCAATATATGGTATGGCTGCAAGAAATTGTCCTGAGTGTGGAGGCCTCGTGGCTTCAACTATCAACGTATGCCCTCATTGTGGTTTCGTATTTAACGATAGCGAGGCGACCCGTGCTTCGAGGAGTCAAGTACCCAACCCCTACACCAGCCTTGTGTGGGCTATTTTTGCGTTAGTGTTCTTTTGGCCCTGTGGCGTAGTCTCGCTTGTATATTACTTCAAGTCAGACACCTGTTGGCAGAATGGCGATATCTTTTATGCCGAGCACTATGGCGAGACCTCTACTACCTGGGCTAAAGTGCCCGTGTGGATTATGCTTGGTGTTATAGCTCTGCTCTTTATCAGTCTAATCATTACGGTTGCCCTTGAGGCTTAGCGGTAGGGTATGCGTCTAAAAGCTAATTGTAAGATAAATCTCGGCCTTAACGTACTGCGTAAGCGCGAGGATGGCTACCACGACCTTGAGACTGTGATGTTGCCCGTCAAGGGGTTGTACGATGTTTTGGATGTCGAGGCCATTGATAGTGGCGTGGAGTTTACTGGCGTGGGTATTGAGGTCGATTGTCCTGAGGATAAGAACTTGTGTGTGCGTGCTGTGCGCCTTATGCAGAGCCGATATGCTATAGGAGGTGTTGCCATACGCCTCGATAAGCGCGTACCCTTTGGTGCGGGTCTTGGTGGTGGCTCATCTGATGCTACGGCGGTCATTATGGCTATAAACGAGATTTATGCTCTTGGGTTGGATAGGCCAACCCTCGCCTCGTTGGCCGCAGAACTTGGTAGCGACACCCCCTTCTTTGTCTATAATAGGCCGATGTTGTGCGAGGGCAGGGGCGAGATTATGTCGGAGGTGGAGGTCGATTTGCGAGGTTTGTGGCTTGTGGTTGTTAAGCCTCCGTTCGGAGTCTCTACGGGTGAAGCCTATAGTGGAGTTAAGCCACGCATCCCAGATTGTCGTCTTATGTCGCTGATTGATAAGCCTATAGAGCAGTGGCAGGGTAGTGTTATAAACGATTTTGAGCCACACATACTCTTGGCTCATCCCACCATCGCCTTGCTCAAGGAGGAGTTGTTGCGTAGTGGTGCTCTCTATGCCTCGATGTCGGGTTCTGGCTCAGCACTCTTTGCAATATATGACCATAAGCCAGCGTTGTCCCTACCCGATGACTGCTTCGTACATATCGAGGTCGTCGAGTAGAGCGCAGAGACGATAGGTATATATACAACAAGAGGGCTTTCCGTTTGGGATGCCCTCCTGTTGTTTTGTTGTTAGATGTCGTTATAGTATGCGGTTGGTGCGCTCGTCAGGGAACACGACCTTTGGCTGGAAGGTCTTGGCCTCCTCGAAATCCATAAAGCCGTAGCCCATGATGATAACGATGTCGCCCACGGCAGTCTTACGTGCTGCTGCACCATTTAAGCAGATACATCCGCTACCGCGCTCACCCTTAATTACATAAGTCTCGATGCGCTCGCCATTATTGTTGTTCACGATTTGCACCTTCTCGCCCTCGATGAGTCCTGCAGCGTCCATCAAGTCCTCGTCGATGGTGATGCTACCTACGTAGTTTAGATTCGCCTCTGTGACACGCACACGGTGAATCTTCGATTTCATCCTTTCGATAAACATAGTTTGGGTCTTTAGGGTTCTTACTTAATGCGAATGTTGTCGATGAGGCGGATTTGGCCAGCCTGAATTGCGCAACATCCCTGAATTCGCTCCGAGTCGCTCCACTTCTCCACACGTTGCATACTCTTAGCATCTACGGCCTCGAAGTAAATGGTCTTGAGCAATGGGTTAGAGTCGATGGTTGCTACTACCCACTCGGTAAGCTCCTGAGGTGTCATAGTCTCCATCTTCTCGGCACACTGACGGATTGTGGCGTAGATGTGAGGAGCCGCTGCACGATGCTCTGGGGTTAGGAGTTCGTTACGCGATGAGAGGGCAAGGCCATCCTCGCCACGTACGATAGCACACTCCACAATCTCGATGTCGATATTGAGTTGCTCGACCATAGCCTTGATGATGGCAATCTGCTGGAAGTCCTTCTCGCCGAAGTATGCACGACGAGGATTTACCAAAGCAAAGAGACGGCTAACCACCTGAGCCACACCGTTGAAGTGACCTGGGCGTGTAGCGCCCTCCATAACCTTGTCGATAAGGCCGAAGTCGAATACACGGGTATCAGGCTCTGGGTAGATATCCTCCACCGAAGGCATAAATACTATATCTGCACCCGCCGACTCCAAAACGGCGCAGTCAGCCTCTGGGGTGCGAGGGTAGTTCTTGAGGTCGTTCTTGTCGTTAAACTGAGTTGGGTTTACGAAGACACTTACTACAACGGTGTCGTTCTCCTTACGAGCGCGCTCTACCAACGACTTATGGCCGTTGTGCAAAGCTCCCATCGTAGGCACAAATCCGATGCCCTCCTTAGGGCAATCTGCCAAAGCTGCATTAAGAGCAGCCACGCTATTTACTACTTTCATATCCTTAGTTAGAATGATGGGGCAAAGTTACAAAATAGAATGAAGATAGCAAGAAAAGAGGGAGAAAAAGTAGCGTTTGCTACCCTTTTATCTGCTGATATTGGTTTTTGTTTGCCCGAATAGTAGTTATCTGTAGTGAGGGAAGTAGTCTATTGGGGAGTATGACATTCCGTTTAGACTATAACAATAAGTGTTGATTCCATTCGTTATGACTATATATGGCGATTGGAGTATGGAGTTGTAGCGCACGGCTTGACACAAAACGTCGTGGTTGATGGCCACCTCTGGCTTCTTGCACTCCACGACGATTAGTGGACGGGTGTCGCTACCCAGGGCAACGATGTCGGCGCGCTGGGTCATACCATTTATATTTATAGGATGCTCCTCGATAATCTGCTGAGGGAGGAAGTCACACTCGCTCTTAAGATACTCCACGACGTGACGTCTTACCCACTCTTCGGGCGTAAGTACGAGCCAACGGCCTCGCACCTTATCGAAGATTTCTGTGCGTCCGTTAGCCCCTCGACGAGCGCGAAGGTGTATGGCGGGGTAGTTTAGTGTGGGGTACTCCATCGTAGTTGTCAAAAAAAGTTATATCTTTGTGGCAAAGATACTAAAATTATGGAGAATAGAGAAATTAAAATAGATGTCGAGGCTCGTGTAGCGCGTGCCGAGGAGTATTTCAAGGCGGGATACAACTGCGCACAAGCCGTTGTTATGGCCTTCGATGATGTTATGGGAATGAGCCAGGAGAGCCTTGCTCGGATGATAGCCCCCTTTGGTGGCGGTATGGGCCGTATGCGTGAGGTGTGTGGCACGGTGAGTGGTATGGCATTTGTCGCTGGCGCAATAGCCCCCTCGTCAGATCCAAAGAATCTGGAGGAGCGCAAGAATAACTACGCTCTTGTTCAGCACTTTGCCGAGGAGTTCCGCCGCGAGAATGGCGATATCGTATGTCGCCGACTCTTGGGGCTTGAGCCTATCGAGGAGCGCAAGGAGACCCCTATGCCCTCGGAGCGCACCGCAGAGTATTATCGCAAGCGCCCCTGCTCGGAGTATGTGGGTTGTGCTGCACGCATCGTAGCCGAATATCTAAATAGTAAGTCATAGAACCAAACCATTGCACTATGGCAAAAAATAGAGATATAGACCTCTCTACACTGGCCCTTGGGGTAAACTCCTCGGCTGTGGTGGAGGGCGCAGGAAAGAATATTATTCCACCTCCGGAACGTGAGTCGCTTTGGCGTGCCTATCTTGAGAAGTTCAAGGATCCGATTATCGTCGTGCTTATCGTGGTCTTCTTCTTCTCGGTGATGCTCTCACTCTATGAGATTCTTATGCTCGGCTACTCGTGGTCGGTGATGATAGAGTCGTTGGGAGTGCTGTTGGCACTGTTGCTGGCTACGGGCGTAGGCTTTATCTTCGAGGTTAAGGCGGGTAGGGAGTTCGACGTTCTGAATAAGATTAAGGACTCGCGCCCAGTGAAGGTGGTGCGCGTAGATGCAGATGGTGAACTTAATGTATATCTTGTTGAAAAGCAAGATGTTGTCGTGGGTGATATCGTGCGCCTTGAACCTGGCGACGAGGTGCCTGCCGATGGAGAGTTGTTGGAGTCTATCGACCTCAGGGTCGATGAGTCGGACTTCACGGGCGAGCCATACGTAAATAAGTATGCCGACGAGGAGTCGTTCGATAGCGAGGCCACCTACGCATCTAACTTTATGCTTCGTGGCTCAACGATAATTGAGGGTAGTGCCGTTATGCAGGTCGTCGCTGTGGGTGTCGATACCGAGGAGGGTCATGGCGTTAAGCGAGCAAGCGAGGGTAGCGATGTGGAGACTCCGCTCAACCAGCAACTCGACCAACTCGGCCGTATGATGTCGAAGGTGAGTTTTGTGCTGGCTTCGCTCATCATCGTAGGCCGTCTGCTCTACTACGGTATCTCTGGCGATTTGACTGCCGAGGGTGTGACGTGGATCGATATCCTTCAATTCGTGTTGTCTTCGGTGATGATTGCCGTGACGCTTATCGTTGTTGCTGTGCCGGAGGGTCTGCCAATGAGTGTTACGGTGAGCCTTGCGATGAGTATGCGCCGTATGCTCAAGGAGAATAGCCTTGTCCGCAAACTCCACGCTTGCGAGACTATGGGTGCAGCGACGGTCATCTGTAGCGATAAGACGGGTACGCTCACCCAAAACCGTATGTCGGTAATGGAGATAGAGGTTGGCGGAGGAGATGCCCTAAGCCGTATTGTCGAGTGTATGGCTGTGAACTCCACGGCCGAACTCACTAAAGACGAGGATGGCTCTATCACCCCCATTGGCAATCCTACAGAGGTTGCGCTACTAATGTGGCTCAGAGGCCGAGATATAGAGTATAAAACGCTGAGAAATAAGTATAAGACTCTCTCTCAGGAGCCTTTCTCTACCGAGACAAAGTATATGGCCACCGTGGCTCAGTGCAACGATGTTCCTACCCCCGTACGCTTTATTAAGGGTGCGCCTGAGGTGATTCTTGGAATGTGTAATGCTATGGCCGAGGGGCTTGTTAAGGAGAGTATCGAGGCTACGCTCCGCAACTATCAGTCACGCGCTATGCGCACCCTCGCCTTTGCCGTAGAGCAGGGTGGTGTGACCACCTTCTTGGGCATTGTGGGTATTGCCGACCCTATCCGCGAGGATGTTGCCGAGGCTATAGATACCTGCATGAATAGGGCTGGCGTGAGGGTTATCATCGTTACGGGAGATACCTCTGGAACGGCAATGGAGATTGGCCGCCAGATAGGCCTTATTACCAGCGACGAGGAGGGTCAGATAATTACGGGTGTAGAGTTCTCGCAACTCAGCGATGAGGAGGCAAAAGAGTTGTTGCGTGGCGATAGGCTCAAGATTATCTCTCGCGCCCGTCCCGACGATAAGGCTCGCCTTGTGATGTTGCTACAATCTAATAATGAGGTTGTAGCCGTTACGGGCGATGGTACAAACGATGCCCCTGCTTTGAGCAAGGCACAGGTGGGACTCTCTATGGGTGATGGCACGTCGCGCGCTAAGGAGGCCAGCGATATCACTATTATAGACAACTCCTTTGCCACTATCAACAAGGCGATAATGTGGGGTAGGTCGCTCTATCTCAATATTCGTCGCTTCATCCTCTTCCAGATGACCATCAACCTATGCGCCTGCTTGATAGTCCTCTTCGGTGCCTTTGTGGGCTACGACTCGCCACTCACCGTTACACAGATGCTCTGGGTGAACCTCATTATGGATACCTTTGCTGCTATGGCGCTCTCGTCGTTGCCACCCGATAGGGGAGTCCTCTACGAGAAGCCACGTAAGCATAATAGCCATATTGTCGATGGTAGGATGATGCGTCGCATCGTTATTACGGGCCTACTCTTCTTCCTCTTCTTGGCGGCGTTGTGGCAGTTTATGTTCCACACGCAGATTCAGAGTGTTAAGGATTTGTTCACGTGGGAGTCTGTGCATATTTTCTTCTGTGGCCTCTTCGATAGTAGCAAGTTGCACCCACACCTTTCGGGCTACGAGATGGGTGTTTACTTCTCGATATTTGTGCTTATGCAGTTCTGGAACTTGTTTAATGTCAAGTATTTCGCTACCGATCGTAGCCTTATAAGAGATGTTGTAGACCTATTCCGTAATACCGAAGTCGTGAAACAGAGTTACAACAAATATTTCTTGCTTATAGCTTTAGTTATTATCGTAGGCCAGGTGGTTATCGTCACCTTTGCCAGTGATTTATTCAATGTCGAGCCAATCTCGCTTAGCGATTGGGGTTATATACTTCTTCTTACCTCGCCCGTGTTGTTAGTTCCCGATGTGGTGAGGTTTGTAACTTCGATAGTTAAGAGTCGATAGTAGACAAAAAAAGTGGAGAGCAATTCTCCACTTTTTTGTCTATATAGGTGTTGTCGAAACTACTCGGTGCAACGGCTACACTTATCGGCCAAGATCTCGTCAGCCAAACGCTCAAGAGCAGGCATATCGGCTGGCTTCATACGTGATATGATAGTTACCATATCCTCGATAACCTCCACATCCTTGAAGCGGTCGATAATGTTGCGCATTGCACGACCTGCTGATGGGGCCCACGAGCCATTCTCGATGATGCCTATGCGGCGCTTGCAGAAACCCTTGATGGCGAGGTGGTGCAAGAAGTCGTGCATTGGAGGGAATACGTCAGAGTCGTACGATGCTGCTGCAACCACAAGACGGCTATAACGGAAAGCATCCTCCACAACCTCAGCCATATCCGAGCGTGAGAGATCCGACACAACCACCTTCTTAGCACCCTTAGCACGAAGAATATCCGCAAACTTCTTTGCTACCTCGGCAGTGTTGCCGTGGATAGAGGCGTAGGCAACCAAAACGCCCTCATCCTCTGGCTCATACTTGCTCCAAGTGTCGTAGAGACCGATGTAGTAGCCGAGATTCTCGGTAAGGATTGGGCCGTGGAGTGGACAGATGATGGCGATATCCAACTGTGCAGCCTTCTTCAAGAGCGCCTGAACAGGTGCGCCATACTTGCCACAGATGTTAAAGTAGTAGCGACGAGCCTCGCAAGCCCACTCCTCGTCGTGAGCCAAGGCTCCGAACTTGCCAAAGCCGTCAGCCGAGAAGAGTACCTTCTCGCTGCTGTCGTAGGTTACCATAACCTCTGGCCAGTGTACCATAGGGGCCATAGCGAAGTGGAGTGTGCGACCACCCAACGAGAGTGTTCCACCCTCCTTGACGCCAATAATTCTGCCCTCGAAGTTCACCTCATAGAAGAACTGTGGCATCATTTTTATAGCCTTGTCCGATGCTACGATCTGCATCTCTGGGTAGCGCTCCAAGACCTTAGCGATAGAGCCTGCGTGGTCTGGCTCAAGGTGCTGAACGATGAGGTAGTCGGGAGTTCTACCCTCCAAGGCTGTTGCGAGGTTGTTGAGCCACTCGTCGCACTTGCGGAGGTCTACGGTATCCATCACTGCTACCTTCTCGTCGAGGATGACGTAAGAGTTGTATGATACGCCATTAGGCACAATGTACTGGCTCTCGAAGAGGTCAATATCGGTATCATCGACACCGATGTACTTTATTTTTTCGGTTATATTCTTAATCATTTTGCACAAGTTATTTTAGATTTTATTGGGCAAATATCGAAAAAAAATATAGATAAAACAAAAAATCTAACACTTTTTTATACCTTTGTCAATTATAATGCTTATTAGGAGATAAAACTATGTTCCGTTTAACCATATTCATACTATTTGCCACTCTTGCTGTGGGCTGTTCTAAGCCGAGTGAGGGTAATGAAAAAAAGACCATATTCGTAAGTATAGCTCCTCTGAAGCAACTTGTCGAGGAGGTTACGTGCGGAGACTTCCCTGTAGAGGTGCTTGTTCCAGAGGGTATGAGTCCTGAGATATATGACCCATCGGCGCGCCAACTCACCGAGGTTAGCGATGCTCAACTGCTCTTCACTACGGGCCTCATTGACTTCGAGCGTAGGGTAGCCGAGCGTCTGGCTAAGGAGGGTAATATCGTGCCACTCTCGAAGGGTATAAAACTCTTGGCTGGTTGTTGCTCCCACCACCACGACGGTAGTGGCCATAAGCACGGCGTAGACCCACATATCTGGACCTCACCCCGCGAACTAAAGCGTATGGTCGAGACCATCCACGAGACAATGAAGACGCGTTATCCCGACTCGTTGAAATATGATGTGGCTACCGAAGGGTTAATCTCTTGCATCGAGCAACTCGATAGCCTATGTGCTTCAACCATAGCTAATTCAGGTGTTAAGTCCTTTATGATTTACCACCCTGCCTATACCTACTACGCCCACCACTACGCCCTTAAGCAGGTGGCCGTGGAGCAGGAGGGAAAGGAGCCTTCGCCACGCCAGTTGGCAGCTATTGTCGAGAGTGCTCGCAGTGAGGGTACTGCGACAATCCTTATCCAACCTCAGTACGCTATCGACAAGGTCGAGACATTGGCCAAAGAGTGTGGCGCAAAGGTCGTTGTCACCGACCCTTTGGCCGAGGATATACTCTCTGAAATTGAACGTGTCACCGAGATAATTTGCCATAAAGATGAGTAGAGAACCAATCATTTCAATACGAGACCTTGGTGTGCGCTACGACAGCACCGTGGCACTTATGCACGTCAATCTCGATATCTATGCCGACGACTTTATCGCTATCATTGGCCCTAATGGTGGTGGTAAGAGCTCTCTGGTCAAGGCGATTATGGGTGTGGTAGATTATAGCGGTAGCATCGACTACTCGCCCTCGATTATGCGTGCCAACCACCCACATATAGGCTATCTGCCCCAGGTCTCTACCTTCGATAAGGAGTTCCCTATCTCGGTTGTCGAGGTCGTTATGTCGGGTCTCCAGAGCGAGAAGAGCCTTTGGCGAGGCTATGGCAAGGAGGAGCGTCGCCGCGCCGAGGAGGTGCTTCAGTTGGCTCAGTTGTCACACCTTGCTAATCGCCCCATCGGAGAACTCTCTGGAGGTCAGCTTCAGCGTGTTATGCTCTGTCGCGCCATCATCTCCAACCCCAAGGTGTTGGTGCTTGACGAGCCCGCCAACTTCGTGGATAATAGGTTCGAGAACGAACTCTATAACTTGCTTCAGCAACTCTCTGAGCGTATGGCTATCATTATGGTTTCACACGACTTGGGCACGGTGTCGAGTGTAGTGCGAAGCATCGTCTGTGTCAATCGCCACGTTCATCGCCACGACTCCAATATCATCACCGAGGAGCAACTCCTCAATTACGATTGCCCGATACAACTCGTCTCTCACGGCAACGTACCCCACACAGTCCTACATCATCACGACGACTGTCCGCACTGCAAACATTAGTCCGTCGAAGAAGGTGACTATGTCATAGCCTTAACCTTTGAACTCGAAGGCGAGGGAAAAAATCATCATACTATGTATGAATGATTCTATTTTTTTTGTATCTTTGCCTGACATTGTTTTAGCATCTAAAAAACGAAGATATATATGATAAAGTCGATGACGGGCTTCGGCAAGGGCGAAGCACTATGCAAAGATAAGAAGTTTAGGGTGGAATTGCGCTCGTTGAACTCTAAACAACTCGATTTAAGTGTCAAGATACCAAGCAAATATCGTGCTGCTGAGGCCGAGGTGCGAGCAATCGTTACTCGTGAATTGCAGCGTGGTAAGGTTGATTGCTTTGTGTCATACGAGGATGTGGTGACCGACACTTCGGCACATATCAACTCGGCAATGTTTAAGACATATGCCGAGGAGTTGCGCAAGGTGTGCCAGGAGAACTCTATGAGTGTTGCAGATGATACACTTCTTCGCACTATTATCCGTATGCCCGATGTGGTGACATCCGAGGAGCAGGAGGTTTCCGACGAGGAGTTGCGTGCTATTGTTGAGGCCACCATCCAGGCTTGCCAGCAACTCGATGCCTTCCGTGTTCAGGAGGGTGCTATCCTCATCAACGACCTATTGAGAAGAATCGACCTCATCGAGCAGTATCGCCACGAGGTTGAGCCTTTCGAGACTTCACGTGTCGATGTTATCAAGAATCGTATCCGCGAGAATATCCAGAAACTCTCTATCGATGTGGATAGCAATCGTCTTGAGCAGGAGATGATTTTCTATATCGAGAAACTCGACATCACCGAGGAGAAGGTGCGCCTCGATAACCACTGCAACTATTTCCGTGAGGTGGCGGCTTCGGAGGATGCTCCAGGCCGTAAACTCGGCTTCATCGCTCAGGAGCTTGGTCGCGAGATCAACACTATGGGTTCGAAGTCCAACGAGGCTAATATGCAGCGTTTGGTGGTTATGATGAAGGATGAGTTGGAGAAGATTAAAGAACAGGTACTCAATATTTTGTAGTTTACTATGGGTAAGTTAGTGATATTTTCTGCCCCCAGTGGTTCGGGCAAGACAACTATAGTTCGTGAGTTGCTCAAGCGTTTCGACTGCTTTGAGTTCTCCATTTCGGCTACTTCGCGTCAGCCACGTGGCCAGGAGCAGAATGGTGTGGATTACTACTTTATGACCAACGAGGAGTTCAAGGCACGTGTCGAGCGTGATGAGTTCGTCGAGTGGGAGGAGGTCTATGCTGGTACTTGCTATGGTACACTCAAGAGCGAGATGGAGCGTATCTGGAACGCTGGCAAGGTTATCATCTTTGATGTAGATGTTATGGGTGGTATCAGCCTAAAGCGTCTCTTCGGTGATGATGCTTGCTCAATGTTTATTATGCCACCCTCGATTGAGGAACTTGAGCGCCGCCTGCGTGGCCGAGGTACCGATGCCGAGGAGGTTATCCTCAAGCGTATTGCTAAGGCTGAGTTCGAGATATCTAAGGCCGATCAGTTCGACCACTGTGTCATCAACGACGACCTTAGCGTGGCTGTAGATGAGGCTACGGCCATTATTAATGAATTTCTTAAGTAAGAGTGATTATGAAGAGACGTATGTTACTATATTTCGGCTCGTTTGATCCCATCCATAATGGTCATCTTGCGCTTGCCGAGTATGCCGTAGAGAGAGACCTTGCCGACGAGGTTGTTCTCATTATTTCGCCACAAAACCCCTTCAAGACAGACCTATTGCAGACGCCAGAGTACACCCGTTACGAGATGGCAGAGATGGCGTGCAAGGGTTCGAAGTATCCAGATAGAATTAAACCATCGGTTATAGAGTTTGTCCTCGAAAAGCCATCATATACAATCAATACCCTCGACTATCTTAAGGAGAATCACGGCGAGGATATGGAGTTCGCCATTATCACTGGTAGTGATATATGGTCTCGTTTCGACGAGTGGAAGGACTACGAGCGTATCTTGTCTGAGTATAAGATATATGTATATCCACGCAAGGGCTATGAGGTGGAGAAGTTTGCCGATAGAGTCACCATCCTTGAAGATGCACCATTTGCCGATTACTCTTCGACTGAGGTGCGTGGCAAGGCCGAGCGTGGCGAGGATATTACCTCTATGGTACCAGCCCCCGTCGCTGAGTATATCGCCAAAAATCAGTTGTGGACTACCGCAGGACGTATCGTGCGCTTTACCTCGATGATTGAGGGTGGCGATGAGCGCGCTTCGCTCTACATAGAGCGTGGAAAGTGCTATTTCCAGCGTAATGAGTGGGGTAAGGCAATCAACGATTTCAATCGCGCTAAGGCTATAGAGCCTGATAATGAGGAGGCTAAGCAGTTGCACGATATGGTCTACGAGATTCTTTCGTTCCGTTATAAGGATATCTACAACCCTTAATCCGCCGAAGAGATGATTGAGATAGATGATAAGATTGTGAGCCTCGATATTCTTCGCGAGGGTTTCAGTTGCGACTTGGGTCAGTGCAAAGGTATCTGCTGTGTCGAGGGTGATTCGGGCGCACCATTGGATATCGACGAGGTTGATATCCTTGAGCAGGAGTGGGAGAACTACGCCCCCTATATGACCGAAGAGGGCCGTCGTGCCGTCGAGGAGCAGGGCTTTATGGTTGTGGATGTCGATGGCGACTATACCACGCCTTTAGTGGATAATGCTGCGTGTGCCTACGCTTTTGAGGAGAATGGCATCACCTTTTGTGCTATCGAGCGCGCCTATCGCGAGGGTAAATGCTCCTTCCTCAAGCCTATTTCGTGCCACTTGTACCCCATCCGTGTCACACGTTTTCGCAATGGCTCTATGGGCTTGAACTACCACCGCTGGGCTGTCTGTGGTTCGGCTCGTGAGTGTGGTAAGCGTCTCGGAATACCAGTGTATAAGGGTCTTAAAGAGCCTATCACACGTGCCTTTGGTGAGGAGTTCTACCACCAGTTGGAGATGGCCGAGGATATGCTAAAAGATATGAAGTAACCTGATGTAATAGATTGATAACGAGTAAAATGAAATATTTATTTTTGCCTTTGATGATGCTCCTTGCCCTCTCGGCTTCTGCCCAGGAGGTAGATACTATGGACGAGGAACTTCTCGCCGAGACCATTGCTGCTGATAGTGTTGCCGTAGCCGACGAGCCTGTTAAGCAGGAGGCGCACCCTGTCCACTCTGTTCGTACGTTGGGTAAGGTTAGTGCTATCGACACCCTCGCTACCGAGAGCCCATACTTGAGCATCATCCTTTTTAACGACAATACGTGGCGCTATGTGATGGCTGAGGAGTTCAGGAATGACCCTGAGGTCTTCTCAGATCACTGGAATACAACGGCTACTCACGCCTATTCAGATGTGGAACTATCCTCACTTCCTGAGGCTACACCTATCCGCTTGGTGGACTCGTTGGGTAGCTACCATCACCCATATATCGGTCGTATCACCTCGCGTTATGGCCCTCGCCGTGGTCGCGCCCACCAGGGTCTCGATATCTCCTTGAAGATTGGCGATCCCGTTTATGCCACCTTTGATGGTAAGGTACGTATGTCGAAGGCTGCGGGCAACTACGGTAACCTCGTCATCATCCGCCATAACAACGGCCTTGAGACCTACTATGCCCACCTCTCTGAGCGTAGCGTAGAGGTTGGCGATTGGGTTGTTGCGGGCCAGCAGATAGGCCTTGGTGGTAACACTGGCCGAAGCACAGGTCCTCACCTTCACTTTGAGGTGCGTTATAAGGGACAATCATTTGACCCAGAGCGCATTATCGACTTTACTACAGGTGACTTGCGTCGTAGCGAGTTGTTGTTGAAGCGTCGCCATTTCAGCATCTATGCTAAGTATGAGCAGGATTTCGACGAAGAGGTTGAGGTAGAGAAGATTGAGGAGGCTGAGCGCAAGGCCGCTGCAGCCATCCAGTATCATACCGTTCGTTCAGGCGACACGCTTGGTGCGTTGGCTCGTAAGTATGGCACTACGGTCACACGCCTCTGCCAGCTCAACGGCATCAAGTCTACCAGTATCTTGCGTATAGGTCAGCGACTAAGAGTACGATAGGGTAGTCAGAAAACAGAAAATCCTCGGAGATTCCTTCGAGGATTTTTTGTTTATACCGCTTTGAGTGTGACTACTCGTACTGACCAGTCTTGAGGCGCATAACCTCGTCCTTGGTCAAGAAGCGCCAAGCACCACGCTTGAGGTTCTTCTTAGTAAGACCCGCGTAGTAGACACGGTCGAGTTTCTGTACGGTGTAGCCGAGATGCTCGAACATACGACGTACGATACGGTTGCGACCAGAGTGAATCTCCACGCCTACTGTCTTCTTGTCCTCGCTTGCGTATGCCACCTCGTCGGCGAAGATGTCGCCATCCTCCAAGGTGATACCCTCGGTGAGTGTATCCATATCGGCACGAGTAAGAGGCTTATCGAGTGTTACCTGATAGATCTTCTTCTTGCGGTTTGAAGGGTGTGTCAATTGACGCGTAACATCGCCATCGTTGGTGATGAGCAAGAGACCCAATGAGTTCTTGTCGAGACGACCTACGGGGTAGACACGCTCGGTGCAAGCATCCTTCACCAAGTCCATTACGGTCTTGTCGGCGTATGGATCGTCAAGAGATGTTACATAACCCTTTGGCTTGTTGAGTACAATATATACGTGCTTCTCGCCCTGGAGCTTTTCGTCGTTGAAACGAACCTCGTCAGTAGGCAAGATCTTTGTTCCAAGTTCTGTAACAACCTTACCATTAACGGTCACTACACCTGCAAGGATAAAGTCGTCGGCCTCACGACGTGAGCAAACACCCGACTGAGAGATGAAGCGGTTGAGACGAATCTCACCATTGCCGCGGTTAGGGTTGTACTTAGGGTATGAACGAGGCTTCTCGTCGCGCTTAGGTGTAAAGCTACGCTTTGTACCACCACGCTGCGATGTGCGCTCAGCGCTCTGTGAACGGCTACCACCCTTAGGTGTGCGCTCAGTGTCGCGTGAATAATGGTCGTTGCGCTCACCGCGCTCTGTGCGGTTGAAGTTGTGCTCGGTACGCTCGCCACGCTCCGAACGGTTGAAGCCTCCGCGCTCTGTGCGGTTGAAACTACGCTCCGAACGCTCGCCACGCTCTGAACGGTTGAAGCCTCCGCGCTCTGTGCGGTTGAAACTACGCTCCGTACGCTCGCCACGCTCCTCACGACGGGTTGCCTCGTACTCTGGACGGAGGCGGTTGTCAGAGGTGAAGTGAGGGTTGTAAGAAGATCTCTTCTCGTTCTTAGCCACACGTGGGCGATACTCTTTTTGTCCCTCGTTGTCGCCCTCACGGCGCTGACGAGGACTACGCTCAACGCGCTCCGAAGAGTTGATACGCTGACGCTTGTCGCGAGCAAAACGCGATACGTTAGCCGTTGAGTCTGTGTTGTTGGTTTTCATCTGTAATTGTTATTTAGAAATAATGTGGGTGCAAAGGTAATACTTTTTTTGAATAACACACATTTCTACAATCTCTATGCCACGAATATAGATGAAAAATAATAAATAATCCTTACCTTTGCCCTCAAATTGATATAAAATATGAATAGAGAGATACTTCGTATAGCAATTCCGAATATTATATCCAACATCACTGTCCCACTTATGGGTATTGCCTCTACGGTCATTGCAGGTCGTGTGGCAGGAAGCGATGGTGCGACCACTATTGGCGCATTGTCGATTGGTGTGGCAATCTTCAACTTCATCTATTGGAACTGCTCCTTTATCCGTATGGGTACGAGTGGCCTTACGGCTCAAGCCTTTGGTGCAGAGCAGCATAAGGAGTATACATTGATGCTCTGGCGTGCCGTGGTTGTAGCTTTGGGAGTAGGTGTCGTTGCCTTCGCTTTGCAGTGGCCCATAGGTGAGTTTTCGTTGTGGTTTATGAGTACGGGTGATGCAGTGAGTGATGAGATGATATCGCAATACTTCTACACTCGCATCTGGGCCGTACCTGCTGGCATTATGCTCTTTGCCTTCAATGGTTGGCTTACAGGTATGCAGAATGCCGTTGTGCCTATGGCAGTGGCAATTATGGTAAATATCATACACATCATATTCAGCTACCTCTTTGCCATTGTCGGCTCGTGGGGTCTGGAGGGTATTGCCTTGGCCTCTGTTGTTGCTCAGTGGACGGGTGTTGTTGTTACGGTGGCAATCATTGTAGTAATGTATCGCAAGAGGTTGGTTGTGGTAGATTGGCACGAGATTGTGGATCTGGAGTCGATGAAGAAGTTCTTCTCTATCAATAGTGATATTATCGTTAGAACATTCTGTCTTGTAGCGGTTTACACATTCTTTACGAAGGCATCAGCCGATATGGGTGACAAGAATATATTGGCCGTAAACACCATCCTTTTGCAGTTGTTCACGCTCTTTTCCTATATGAACGACGGCTTTGCCTACGCCGCGGAGGCCCTCACGGGACGTTTCATCGGAGCGCGCGATGGGGTATCGCTCCGCAAGTGTATAAAACTATGTGTGGTTTGGTGCTTTGTGGTGTCGTTCATCTACGTAGGTGTCTACATCGGTTGGTGGCGCGACATCTTCTCGATGCTTGTTGATTCCTCAAACAACAATAGCGCGGAACTCATTGCCGTAGCCGAGCAGTATATCGGTTGGGTTATAGCCATACCTATAGCCTGTGCCCTTCCATTTGTGATGGATGGTATAATGGTGGGTGCCACACGTAGCCGTATTATGCGTAACTCTATGGTGTGGTCGTCTGTTTGCTACTTCGCTCTGCTCTATGGCACTGGCTGGCTCATAGGCAACAACGCTATATGGTTGGCCTTCACCTCGTTTATGTTCCTTCGAGGTGTGTTCCAATACTTTATGTCTAACCGACTTAAGGATATATACAGCGAGGCGGACAGGTAACCGTTATCGCTGCAACTTCATATCGCCAGGCTTGACCCAACCCCTGCGTACCATAATGGCGTGGATTATGAGGCTTAGGATTGCTGGGGCTACGAAGTAGAGACCCACGATCTCTGCCATAAGCACTCCGCCATCCATTGTTGCCGACATAGTGTCCCAGCAACCGATAGGGCCAACCAATCCCGCAGTACCCATACCTGCTCCCGCAGGACTATTTGTCATCTTGAGTACCATAGTGGATATAGGGCCGAGGATAGCGGCTGTTAGGGTAGGTGCGAGCCATATTATAGGCTTGCGTGCTATGTTGCCTATCTGGAGCATAGATGTTCCAAGTCCCTGAGAGATAAGGCCTCCGAAGCCATTGTCCTTGAAACTTATCACCGCAAAGCCAATCATCTGCGCACAGCAACCCACCGTTGCAGCACCTGCAGCCAGGCCACTCAATCCGATAGATATGCAGAGTGCAGCCGAACTAATCGGAAGTGTGAGGATACATCCCACCATAACGGAAACCACGATACCCATAACAAATGGGTTGAGCATCGTAGCACGATTGATTACATCGCCCAAGGCCATAACCCATTCACCCACAGGCACACAGCAGTACTTGGCAAAGAGACCACCTGCCACCACGGCAACCAACGGTGTGATGATAATGTCGATAGGGGTGCGCTTCGAGACCAACGAGCCAGCCTCTATGCCGACAATAGTAGCCAGATAGGCACCTATAGGGTTGCCACCCACATCGCCCCACGCTCCTCCGAGTGAGTAGCCCAAAGCACCTACGGCAATGGCCGAGATAGTCACCAGAGGGTCACGCTTCATACCAAGTGCTATGGCCAGACCGATAGAGCCACCCACCACGAGGTCGAGTTGCAACAGACGAGCGATTTCGCTAAGAAGGTCGAGCCCAGGAATCTTGGCTATCTGTCCTACGATAAGACCGAGGATGAGCGAACAGAAGAGACCCATCGCCATATAGCTTAGCGCATCGACGATATATACCTTAAAAAAGTTCCTTGCAAAGCCTGTTTTCTGTGACATAGTGAAGCGTGTTTTTAGATTTCATTAATACAAAGTTATATTTTTTATCGTAAAGTAATGCACTTAGTCTAAAAAAATGTGAATCAAAAGTCGATTAGTATTACTTATTTTTATATCTTTGTGTCAGCAAACAATTCTAAAATTTTTTATATACTATGTTAGCAACTATCATTTGGGTTATTGGTGTAGTACTCTGCATCAAGGGTGTCGTTGAGATTTTTTCTTTGGAGGGTGATATGGCTAAGAAGCTCATTGCAGCCATCGTTTTGTTCCTCACAAGCTGGGTAGGCTTGGTAGTCTACTACTTCTACGCTCGTGAGCGTATGAAGGAGTGGGTTAAGTAGTTTTAACACACAATGATAGAGGCCGTTCAGCAACTTTGTTGAACGGTCTTTTTGTTGTCGGTATCGACCTATATAAACGACAAAAGGGCATCCCTTGTGGAATACCCTTTTGCTTGATAGTTGAGACTCGATTATCGGATCTGACGGATAATCTCGCCACCGTGCTTGATAGCCTCCTCGTTCTGTGGAAGCATCTTCCAAGCGCGCTCAGGCAAAGTCTTCTTAAGACCTGCCATTACGTTCTCCATCTTGACTACAGGACGTACCTTAAGGTAAGCACCCAAAATCATAGTGTTGAACAACTTAGCCTGGCCCAAACGTGCGCACTCAGCAGTAGCGTCGATCTGATAAACGCTAATGTCGGTACGAGTAGGGTGGTTTGTGATACCGTTAGTATCGTAGATAAGTACGCCACCTGGCTTAACCTGGCTCTCGAACTTGTCCATAGACTGCTGGTTAAGAACCACTACGCAGTCGAACTCGTGAGCGATAGGTGAAGAGATTGCGCTATCTGAAAGGATAACTGTTACGTTAGCGGTACCACCACGCATCTCAGGACCGTATGAAGGCATCCAAGTCACCTCCATATCCTGCATAATACCAGAGTAAGCCAAAATCTTACCCATAGTGAGGACACCCTGTCCTCCGAAACCTGCAATGATTACTGTTTCTTTCATAACTGCTTACTCTTTAGTTGTGTCCTTCAAATCGCCGAGCTCGTAGAATGGCAACATATTCTTCTCGAGCCACTCGTTAGAAGCAACAGGTGATAACTTCCAACCGCTGTTACAAGTAGCAACGATCTCAACAAGGTTGAAGCCCTTACCAGCCATAGCATTCTCAAATGCGTGACGGATAGCCTTCTTTGCCTTACGTACGTTAGCTGGAGTGTGAACACTCTGACGAGTTACGTAGCAAACGCCGTCCAAGTGAGCCAACATCTGACCAATCTTGTAAGGGTAACCATTGAGTTTAGGATCGCGACCATAAGGGGTAGTAGCGGTCTTCATACCCAACAAAGTTGTTGGAGCCATCTGACCACCAGTCATACCGTAGATAGCGTTGTTGATGTAGATAGCAACGATGTTCTCGCCACGTGCAGCAGCGTGAATAGTCTCGCCAGTACCAATCGCTGACATATCACCATCACCCTGGTATGTGAATACCATCTTCTCTGGATTAACACGCTTGATAGCAGTAGCAACTGCGCAAGCACGACCGTGAGCAGCCTGTGCCCAATCGATGTCGATATAGTTGTATGCGAATACTGAGCAACCTACAGGTGATACACCAATAGTGTCGTGCTCCAAGCCCATCTCCTCGATAACCTCAGCTACGAGTTTGTGAACTGTACCGTGGCTACAGCCGGGGCAGTAGTGCATTACATTAGGCAAGATAAGCTTCGACTTGCCAAATACCAAATTCTCCTGTTTGATTTCAACCTCTGCCATAGTCTTATCGGTTTATAAGTTTCTCTTTAAGTGCTTTAAGTACCTCATCTGGTGAGAACAACATACCACCCATACGGCCGTAGTGCTCAACTGGAGCCTTGCCATTTACTGAGAGGCGAACGTCCTCAACCATCTGACCAGCGTTAAGCTCAGCAACAAGGAAGCCCTTTACGCCACGCTCTGCCATCTCCTGAAGAGGCTTCTTAGGGAATGGGTAGAGGGTGATAGGACGCAACAAACCGAGCTTGATGCCCTCAGCACGTGCCATCTCTACGGTTGCAGAGCAGATACGTGATGAAGAACCGAATGCTACGATAACATAGTCAGCATCGTCGCACTGGATAGCCTCGTAACGTACCTCGTTCTCCTCGATAGTGCGATACTTAGCCTGGAGGCGCTGGTTGTTTACCTCCATAACCTCACTCTTAAGCTCCAATGAGGTGATAACATTGCGCTCGCGGTCGTCGGTCTTACCGATCAAAGCCCAGCTCTTGCACTCTGCAGCGATCTCCTCCTTAGTCTTACGAGGACGCTGTGGAGCAAGAACAACCTTCTCCATCATCTGACCGATAGCACCGTCAGCGAGGATCAATGCAGGGTTACGATACTTGAACGCGAGGTCGAAAGCATCAGCAACGAAGTCGTGCATCTCCTGAACTGAGTTAGGAGCCAAAACGATAAGGTGGAAGTCACCGTGTGCGCCACCCTTACAAGCCTGGAAGTAGTCAGACTGTGAAGGCTGGATAGTACCAAGACCTGGACCACCACGCTGGCAGTTTACGATAACACAAGGGAGCTCAGCACCTGCAAGGTAGCTCAAACCCTCTGACATAAGGCTGACACCAGGAGATGATGAAGATGTCATCACGCGCTTACCTGTAGATGCACCACCATATACCATATTGATTGAAGATACCTCAGACTCTGCCTGAAGAACAACCATACCAGTAGTCTCCCATGGCTTCTCCTCCATAAGGGTCTCCATAACCTCCGACTGTGGAGTGATAGGGTAGCCAAAATAGCCGTCGCAACCGTAGCGAATTGCTGCGTGAGCAATCACCTCGTTGCCTTTCATAAGTTTTACCTCTTTCTCTGCCATAGCTTACTCGAATTTTTGGCGATACACCGTTAGACAACTATCCGGACAGATAATTGCGCAAGAAGCGCAACCAGTACACTTATCCGGCTCAACCATCATAGCGAAGGGGTAACCCTTGCCGTTTACTTCAGTCGATAAACCGAGCGTCTGTGTGGGACAAGATGCAACACATACACCACAACCCTTGCAATGCTCAACATCGACGACAACTGTTCCTTTGATTTTTGCCATACGACAGTAGTTTTATAGATTGTTAAATTGTTGGTTTAATCATTTCGCGGAATTAACCAAACAAATGTACATATAATTTCGCAAACTACCTACATTTTTTTGAAATATTTTTCCTATTTTTCGTTTCATAGGTGTTATTCTATCTTTTTGGCCCTCTAATCTTGTCTTTATTGTATATACCTATTTATATAAAGAGAGTGGCCACCTAACCCTAAAGTTAGTATAACCACTCTAAATAGCTTGCCGCGTATCCTGCTGAATACGGACTACTTCTCGATAAATATCTGGAAGAGCAATGGGGCGTATGACTGAATCTCCGAAGAGGTGGTTGTCACGGTTGTCGTTGTGCCCTGCGAACTATTCGTGTAGTCGTAGCCGTAGTAGTAGGGGCTGTAGCCGTAGTAACCAGAGTTATACATACCGCCGTAGCCATAGCCATACATACTATTCATATAGTTCATATAGTTGTAGTAGTTGGCGTAGTCGTAGTATGACGAATCGGTCGTTGTCGTCGATTTATGCGAACCAATCTTACCACTCAGACCATAGCCATAGGTCGATACGGTGAGGATGGCAGCCCACTGACCCAAACGTAGGGTAGGGATAGCATACTCCCAGGCCAAGATATAACTATTCTCCTCGTTGTTGGTGGTGTTGAAGGAGAGTGCCTCGCCTGGCGTTGTAACCTCGCCATAGATAATCTCTTTCACCTCGTCGATGTTGGTATCGAAGATATAGCCATCGAGGAAACGGCCTATATACCATACTTTTGCCGTTGTCTTCTTCTTGACGGAATCTGCCTCAAGGATGTTGTCGGTGTCGATTCCCTTGCCAAAACGCTCCAATAGTGCTGCGTTGATACGGCTGTCTACGTCGGAAACTCCATTGGTGTAGACCATACCACCGATATACTCGCTCTCGGTTGTGTACATCGCTGTATCGGCCGAAATTGCACCCTTGAAGTCGATTCTATGCTCAGGGGTGTATGTATAGTTTACAAGGAGGTGGGCAACGGTGTCTATTGGCTGGTGCCAGCGACCGTCGTAGAACTCCAACGGACGGGTGTCTACCTCTTCCTCAGTTTGTCCACTACGAGTTATACCTCTGCGGTATAGGCTCTTAGCCTCGGTCTTATCCTTTGTTGCTTTATGCTCGTAGCAGAGGCCACCATTGGTCTTTGCGAAGCTCTCCACGCGGTTGCCCTCGTATGCTACGGGGTTGTTCACGTGACCCCAGATATGCATATCGACAATCATTGGCTTCGACACATCCGACGAGTAGTCGCCCTCGTAGCCACCATCGTTGGTCGCAGATGTGCTACCCACGATTGAGGATGGCAGGTAGAGACGTAGTTTTGTGCCGTAGCGCACTTCGAACTCCTCCATTTGGCCACTCTCCTGGTTGCGGATGTTAAGCTTGTTGAACGTAGCCAAATATGTGCCCTCCATCTGAGTATGGCTATCCTTGCCACTGAAGCGGTAGGCGGGAATGTAGTGTGTGTAGTCGGTGTAGGTGCCGAGTTGTGTTGCCAACTCATAACTGCGTGTCTCCTGAACATTTCCGCTGAGGTTGCGTGCCGTAAAGTCAAACCATACCCATACATCTCTTCCTGAGATTGGGAGTGAGTCGGCTACGCCACGCTCCAACACCTCGACATAGTAGCCACCCTTCTCTTGGTAGTTATCCACCAAGTCGCTGTGATACTTCTCCATCCAGGCGCGGAGTGAGCGCTGTTCGATTTCGGTATATGGTACTTCAGGCTCTTTGATACACGATGTTAGTGTCGCCACAAAGAGTACTATTCCTAAAAGCAGTTTTCTCATATCTCTTACTCTACGTTTACAATTTTAATCATCCACATCACGGGAGACTTGCTTGGTACCTTACCTACATAATGTTTGCCATTGGCTGCTTCGTATGTGAGGTATATCTCCACCTCGTCATCCTCGCGACACCCCTGCAAGGCGGTCTCAAGTCCACTTAGCAACTTTGTCTCACCCAATGTTATACGCATCGGGTCGGTAGTCCACTCATAGGAGGTGTTGAGTCCCAATTTTTTCAACTCCTCGATTGACGCCTCGTCGTTTGTGGCGTACATATCCTGAACCTTGGGTTTGTTGCCAGTGAAGATGTATGCGGTGTATGTGATGTCGAAAGTTGTGCCTAAGCCAATCTCTGGCTTGTCTTGACGACCCTCGTCGTAATAGGTCGCAATATAGCGGTAGATGTCCATACCCCAACGGGTGTAGAACTGAGGCTCCTCCTCTATCGACTGAGCAATCTCCTCCTCATTGATGAGGCGTGGGCTGTGGCTATTCTTGAGATACCTCTCTATGTTAGTCTGTTGCTGCGTTAGCACGCTATCGTTTTCGTTGCTACACGACATAGCTACGAGCATTACCAGACAGGCGAGTGTGATATAGTATATCTTTTTAAGATGTTTCATATATAAGTATATATCGCACAAAGATACAAATTATTTTATAAAGCACCACTTTTTTGATAAAAAATGGTGCCAAAGGGTATGAGGCGTATGGTTTGTGTCTGTCGAACCTAAAGTTGCTTGAGGGCGTGGCGGATAAGATCCTCCACAGCCATAGCGGGGCTCTCCTTGAGAATCGAACGAAGCACTTTTTCCGATGCCGACTTCTGGAAACCGAGCATACTGAGTGCTGCCAAGGCCTCGTCATATATGTCTGAAACAACCTCTTTGCTTGGTACAGAGGAGGTTGAGAAGTCCGAGCCAGCGAGTTCGAGCACCTTGCCCGATAGCTCCACGATAATCTTTTGTGCGGTCTTGAGTCCTAAGCCCTTGACGTTTTTGAGGAGTTTCGCATTTTCGGTAGCGATGATATTTTGCAACTCCTGAGGGGTGTAGGTCGAAAGGATCATTCGTGCGGTATTGCCACCCACGCCCGAGACGCTGATTAGCTGTCGGAACAACTCTCGCTCAATCTTCGAGGAGAAGCCAAAGAGGCTCTGAACATCCTCCCTTACGATAAAGTGGGTGAATAGGCGGGCCTGCTCCGAGTGTTCGATATCGGTGAATGTCTTGAGTGAAATGTTGATAAAGTAGCCTACGCCACCAGCCTCAATAACGGCGTAGGTTGGTGTTGCCTCGGCAACGTGTCCAGTAATATATTCGTACATATAGTTGTTGCTAAAAATAAAAACATCTAAAATTTCTACAAAATTAAATAAATTTTCTTACCTTTGTATTTCGAATTTAGAAAATTAACTAAAAATAGAGATAGAAAGTATGAAAAAGAGCATTTTGTTTGTGGTTGCATTATCGTCGTTGTTTGCCTCTTGCGCTGGCACTTCAACCAACAATGAGGATAAGGTTGCAACATCGAGCGATACCACCGAGGTTCGCACCGTGGAGTGTGTGGCAAGTGGCGATGTAGTATTCGTAGACCTCGATTATATTATGGCATCGAGCAAGTTGTATGCTACTGAGGGTAGCGCTTTGGAGGCTAAGGTTAAGGAGTTCCAGCAGCGCGCAACAACCGCTCAGGAGGGTTGGGCAAAGAAGGAGCAGAACTTGGCTAACGAGTATAATAAGTTGCAGACTGACGCTATGAAGCTCCAGCAGGACTATGAGAAGGGCCTCATTACCACTCTCAATGCTCAGCAGAAGCAGGAGGATTTGCAGAAGAAGGGTGAGTCTATCCAGACTCGTATGAACGCTCTTCAGTCTACAGTTCAGACCGAGGGTCAGAAGTTGCAGGAGGAGGAGATGGCCTTGACCGAGGAGCAGGCGGTGTTGATGAACCGCTTCCAGCAGCTTACTCGTTTGGCTCTCGACCAGATTAATGCCGACAAGCGTTATAAGATGATTGTCAATGCGGTATCTGTCGTAGATGCCGACCCTACACTCAATATCTCGGATGTAGTCCTCAAGAAGGTGGATGAACTTTACGAGGCTGAGGCTTTGTAATTAGGAAGTAAACAATCGAAAAATTGCCGACCTACTTATTTGGTATGTCGGCTTTTTTTATTAATTTCGCACCGTTGATGTAAATAGCAATATTAATAAACTCTTTTGATAATGGGATTCATACCATTTACCTTTGTTGATGTCATCGATATATTGTTGGTAGCGTCGTTGCTCTTTGGTCTGTATAGGGCAATGAAGGGTACAAGCGCACCATATATTATGGTAGGTATCTTTGTTATCTACCTCGTGTGGATACTTGTAAAGACCTTCAACTTAGTGCTGTTCTCTACCATCCTCGGCCAGATTATCTCGGTCGGTGTCATCGCTATCCTCATCATCTTTCAGCCCGAAATTCGCCACTTCCTACAAGCAATTGGTCGTCAGCGTGAGCGTTTCGAGTGGCTCTCTCGCATCTTCAACTTCCGCAACCGCAAGAATGAGTCGGCCATAGACCTCGACCCTATCGTGCTTGCTTGTCAGGAGATGGGTGCCGAGAAGGTGGGTGCCTTGATTATCATCAAGCAGTCGAACGACTTGGGTATTGTCGAGGAGAGTGGTATTGCTATCGACGCTAAGGTCTCTACTGCGCTTTTGGAGAACATATTCTTCAAGAATGCTCCGTTACACGATGGTGCAGTAATCATCAATGGCAATAGGGTGGTGGCAGCAAAGTGTGTGTTACCCTCTACCCAGCAGGATGTACCTAAGTCTTATGGTATGCGCCACCGCGCTGCGTTGGGTATGAGTGAGGTGTCGGATGCTATTATTATTGCTGTTTCGGAGGAGACAGGTCGCATATCTTTGGCCCACGACTCACAGATTAAGCGTAATATAGAGCCACAAAACCTCGCTTCGTCAATTCGCAAACTTATGCGCAAGAATGATAAGCGACGTGAGGAGGATCCTCAGGCTAATTAACCCTTTGGACTCCATAATCGTTGGTATGGTGTTTGTTGTCCTATGGATAACAAACATCTTTTTTTTATGAGACGACCAATACTTACTACAGTAGCAGTTATTGCTATCCTTGTTACGGGTGTCGCTTGGGTGCTTGATGCCGAGGAGAGTGACGCCACAAAGAGTCAGTCGCAACGTACAGCACAGCAGGAGGCTCGCCAACAGCGACGTGCCGAGCGTTTGGCTAACTACGAGAAATTTGTTGATTCGTTGGTGTTGTCGCACAACTATCGGTTTGTGCCACAGACGATGCAACAGATGCCTGCGGGCATAATGCGTAATTTGATGAATCCCTCCTATGAGGTTGTGGTGTGGAGTGATGCCGTGGATGTCTGCATCCCCTTTATCAAGGGCTTCACGCCTCCCTATTACCCTGTGCTTTTCAACTATGTCTTGCCCGATGTTACGGGTTATACCGTCGAGCAGACCCACGAGGGGTGGAGCGTGACCTTTAGTTCTACGATGTTCTCAGCCACCACCTACACCTTCACCTTTGAGATATACTCACACTATGGTGGCGCACTACTTACCATAAGTTCTCCTTATTATAATAGTGTGCAGTATAGTGGTAATTTATTGGCTATTTAATCTGATTTACTACTCTAAGGCAGGTGCGTCGCTATGGTTGGCCATCTGCTTTAGGTAGTATCCCGTGTAACTCTCCTTGCACTGCATAACCTGCTCTGGAGTACCCTCCACCACGACATTTCCACCGCCTGAGCCACCCTCAGGGCCCATATCTATAATCCAGTCGGCAACCTTCACTACGTCGAGGTTATGTTCAATCACGATGGCCGTATTTCCACAATCCACCAAGCGATTTATTACGTCGAGCAATTGCTTAATATCCTCGAAGTGGAGTCCCGTTGTTGGCTCATCGAGGATGTAGAGTGTGCGACCCGTCTCGCGCTTGGATAACTCCGTGGCAAGTTTTATGCGTTGCGACTCTCCTCCTGAGAGTGTTGTGCAGGGTTGTCCTAAAGTGAGGTAGCCCAAACCAACCTCTTGAATGGCGCGCAACTTCTGGTGTATGGATGGTATATGCTCGAAGAACTCAACAGCCATATTTATAGTCATATTGAGTACGTCGTTGATGCTCTTGCCCTTGTATTTAACCTCCAGAGTCTCACGGTTATACCTGTTGCCACCACACGCGCGACACTTGACATATACGTCGGGCAGAAAGTTCATCTCTATAGTCTGATGACCTGCGCCACGACACTCCTCACAACGACCACCCTTGACGTTGAACGAGAAGCGACCAGCCTTATATCCACGAATCTGTGCATCGGGGGTCATCTCGAAGAGTTTTCTGATGTCGCTAAATACGTTGGTATATGTCGCGGGGTTGCTCCTTGGCGTACGGCCAATTGGGGATTGGTCCACCACGACGAGTTTGTCGATATGTTCCATACCCTCTATCGACTCATATTTCAGTGGCTGATCGAACGAGCGGTATAGGTGTCGTGAGAGTATTGGGCGGAGTGTGCCATTTATTAAAGAGGACTTTCCCGATCCCGAAACACCTGTTATGCAGACAAACTTACCCAATGGGATTGATACATCTACACCCTTGAGGTTGTGGCCCTTAGCACCACGTATGGTGAGGTAGTTACCATTTCCTGGGCGTAGGGATGCTGGTGGCTCTATGCGTCTGCGGCCAGTAAGGTAGTCGGCCGTGATACTGTCGCTCTTGCAGATGTCGTCGTATGTTCCCGTAGCCACAATCTTGCCACCACGACGACCCGCCAATGGGCCCACATCGACGATGTAGTCTGCCGAGCGCATCATATCCTCGTCGTGTTCTACGACGATTATCGAGTTGCCGGCATCGCGTAGTTGCTTTAGGCTCGATATGAGGCGTTGGTTATCCCTCTGGTGTAGGCCGATGCTCGGCTCGTCGAGGATGTAGAGTACGTTCACAAGTTTTGAGCCTATCTGCGTAGCAAGGCGTATGCGCTGGGCCTCGCCTCCCGATATGGTGCGTGAGGCGCGCGATAGGGATAGGTAGCCGAGACCGACATCCACGAGGAAACCGGTACGCTCACGTATCTCTTTTATTATATCTCGTGCGATGGTGCGCTCCTTGCTATCAAGAAGGTCGTCGATATGCGAAATCCACTCCTTGAACTCCGTTATAGACATTGCCGAGACCTCGGCTATATTCTTATCTCCGATACGGAAGTAGAGGGCTTCGGCCTTTAGGCGCGAGCCTTTGCAGGTGGGACATACCTCCCTTACCAAGAACTGCTCTCGCCACTTCTCTCCGCGCTTCGACTCCTCGTCGATGTTGCGGAGCAACCACTCCGACAGACCCATCCACTGTGTCATCGACGTACCGCCCGTGCCACCAAACTCCGAGAGGTTGATGGTCATAGGCTCTGAGTCGCCATAGAGAATGGCATTCATACCCTCCTGGGGGATATCATCTACGGGGTCGTCAATAGTAAAGTCGTAGCGACGACCCAAGACCTCCATCATAGCAAAGAGGAGGTTGCTATGGTACTTGCCTAATGGCTCGATACCGCCCTCACGAATCGAGAGCGACCCATCGGGGATTATCTTGCGGATATCGAAGACGGCACGCTCACCAAGACCATTGCACGAGGGACAAGCACCCTTAGGAGAGTTGAACGAGAAGGTGTGTGGCTGTGGCTCTTCGAAGGCCTCTCCTGTGGTGGGACACATAAGGTTGCGCGAGTAATAGCGTATGCCCTCGGTGCCGTAGTCGTAGAGCATCATCGTGCCGTTGCCCTGTTTCATCGCCTCTGCGAGCGATGTCATCATACGGTCGCGGTGAGCCTCGCCAATGACAAGGCGATCGATGACCATATCGATAGTGTGTATCTTGTATCTGTCGAGTTTCATCCCCGACGATATCTCGCGTATCTCTCCATCTATGCGGGCGTAGATATAGCCCTTGCGGAGCATCGTCTCGAAGAGTTCGCGGTAGTGTCCTTTGCGACCCTTGACTACGGGGGCGAGGAATGCTACACGGCGACCATCGAAACCGTTAATCATAAGGTTGCAAATCTGCTCGTCGCTGTAGCGCACCATAGGCTCACCCGTGCGAGGGGAGTAGGCTCTTGAAGCACGTGCAAAGAGCAGACGTAGGAAGTCGTTTATCTCGGTAACAGTACCCACCGTCGAACGAGGGTTCTTGTTTGTTGTCTTCTGCTCAATTGCCACCACAGGGCTTAAACCCGTGATGTGATCCACGTCGGGACGCTCCATATTACCCACAAACTGACGCGCATAGGCCGACAGAGTCTCCATATAGCGACGCTGTCCCTCAGCATAAATGGTGTCAAAGGCCAAAGATGATTTTCCTGAGCCTGAGAGACCCGTGATAACGACCAAGGAGTCACGTGGTATGGATACATCGACATTCTTAAGGTTGTGGACACGCGCTCCCGTCACCTCAATAGACCTCTTTGCCATAGACTCTTGTTATAAAAGGTGCGACAGTAGCGACTGCAGAGATATCCATCCCATAAGGTCTACGAAGAAGACCACGATGATAGCGAGGGTGAACCAGCGCACAAACTTAACACCCCAACTCATCGCCCAATGCGATGCCATCACCGCACCGATGATGTTACCAACACCGTGCAATAAACCTGCCATCCACTCCACCTGTCCGTTATAGACGAATACGGCCAAGGCGAATGGTGTGGATAGGAATATGACAAAGCCCTTGATGACGTTTGCGGTGATTATGTCGAGGTCCATAGTCCAGATGGAGATGGCCAAAATTAGAAAGCCGAGACCAATGTAGATGTAACCGCCATAGAAGCCTATGATGAAGAACCAGATGTAGTGCCACCACTTGATTGATAGGCCGTGGCCACCTGTAACCTGCTGTTTATCTTTACCTAAGATAAGGTATATGAGGATTATGGCAAGCACTACGCTTAGGCAAATCTTGAATACCGACTCGCTCACCTCCGTAGCCACCATAGCACCGAAGATGTTACCAATGATTGCTGGGATGGAGAGTAACAATCCGCTCTTTATGTGGAGCATACCCTTGCGCAAGAAGGCCACCGTTGCCGACAAATTCTGCAAAAGAACAGCGATACGGTTAGTACCATTAGCTAAGGCTATAGGCATACCCATAGCCATAAATAGTGACATAGTAATTACCGAACCACCACCACCCAAGGTGTTGATGATACCCACCAAGATTCCCGAACCAAGGAGTAGAACTATCTCATTTATGCTCATATCTTCTCAATTATCCTATGTTAAAACTATCTGCATCGCGACCCACGTTGAACTTCGCCCTGAAGGCACCGAGAGCCTCGCTATCTATCTCTACAATCTCTACACCCTCACTCGATGCCATATCCACCATAGTACAACCTCGGTAATCTATGATGGCCGAGTCACCGCTATACTCCAGGCCTGGCTCTACGCCCGTACGGTTTACGCCGATGACGTATGCCTGATTCTCTATCGCTCTGGCACGAAGCAGTGTTCTCCACACTTCGCGTCGTGGCTTTGGCCATAGGGCCGAGTAGATTATTGCGTCGTAATCGCCACGCCATCTGCTCCATACTGGAAAACGCAGGTCGTAGCATATCTCTAAGAGGTAGTCGATACCTCGCCAGTGTACCACCTTGCGCTCATTGCCTGCCGTGTATCGCTCTGCCTCGCCACCAATGCTGAAGAGGTGGTGCTTGTCGTACGACTCTACCTCGCCGTCTGGCATAACGAAGTAGAGACGGTTGTAGTATCTACCCTCCACGCTCGTTGCCACAGAGCCAACGATGGCGGTGTCGAACTTTTGGGCCATCAGCTGCATCCAGCGTAGGGTAGTGCCATTGTCGGCAATCTCCTTAGGCTCGACGGCGAAGCCCGTCTGGAACATCTCGGATAGCACGATGACGTCGGCCTCAATGTTGTAGAATATCTCCTCCAAGGCCTTGAGGTTGGCTTCGACATCTCGCCAGATGATGTCGCGTTGTACTATGGCTATGCGCTGTTTCATCACTTTGTTGCTATATAGAAGAGGTCAAAACAGCCCTCGTGTGCCGCTGTGATGGCGTAGTCGCTCATCGCAATACCCTCGGTGAGCTCTCTATTTTGGTTGTGCAGACGACGACGATTTATGCGGTTGAGGATGTCGTATGGTATCTGTAATATCCAGCGAGGTAGCCACCACTGCATACGCAATATGTCGAAACGCATAATGCGATTGACCGACTCTCGGTTTTTGGTGTAGTACTCCCACACTCGTTCGTTACCCTCCACACCCAGAGCCTCTACCTTAGTGAAGCCATCGAATAACTTGCTAAACTCAACTATTGAGTACTCCCTCACGTGCCAAGGGTTGCGAGTTATGGACATCGGTCTATTTGGTGTGCTAACTATAAACTTGCCCCCAGGCTTTAGCACTCGGTGTACCTCTTTGACAAACTCTCGATCCTTGCGTATATGTTCAATTACCTGAAACGATACAACGTAGTCGAAACTATCGTCGTCGAAGGGGAGTGGAGGTACGCAAGCCTCCTTGAAGGTTACGTTTTCGGGCATTATGCCCAAATCCTCAGAGCGGGTCTTGTCGATGGTTACAAACCTCTCCACGCAGGGTGCGATGATATCTACGCCATAGCCCGTGCCTGTGCCGATTTCGAGAACCTCTCCCGAAACCAACTTAGATGCCTCTACGTATGCAAGGTGTGAGCGTTGAAAGACGTAGTTGTCGCTGACTTCACGCGATACCCTCTCTGCGGTCTTTAGTGCCATTGTATAAGATTTTCGACTACTTAATAACCTCGATGCCAAACTCCGTCTGACGCACCTTGCCCTGCTTGAGCAACATACCCAAGCACCTCTTAAATACCTTCTTGCTCATACCCGTAAGGCGAGCTACCTCCTGTGGCTCGCTTCGGTCGTTTACGCCAAGCACGCCTCCGTGCTCCTTGAGAAGAGCCTCAAGGCGTACTACGGATGTCTCAACCTCGGCCAAGCCCTGCTGCTGAAGGCTAAGGTCGATGCGCATATCCTCGGTAATCTTACGAATCCAACCACGGTGATGCTCGCCAATGCGAACAGGCTTGAAGAGTTGGTTCTTGTAGATCATACCCCAGTGGCGGTTGTTGATAACCACACGGAAACCAATAGGGGTCTCGTAGGCGATGAAGGCATCTACCTCGTCGCCAACCTTTACCGTTAGTGGATCGTCGTTGTAGATGAATGGCTTAATCTTGTTTGTTGCCACACAGCGACCTGTGCGCTCATCGACGTACATATAGACTACGCTCTTCTGGCCTGCGATGACACCTCCCTGCTGGTTGCGGTTTGGGAGGAAGAGGTGTTTGCCTGAGAGACCCCAATCGAGGAATGCTCCGTGGATATTCTTGTCCACGACCTTAAGCGCTGCTACCTCTCCAACCTTGATTAGAGGTTGCTCGGTAGAGGCTACGAGACGATCCTCGGAGTCGTGATAGACAAAGACATCTACCTCGTCACCCTCCTTCATATCGAGACGAGTAAATCGGTTGGGGAGCAATACCTCCACACCCTCGTTGTCGATAAGGTAAAGACCAAAATCTGAAATTCGATTAACTTTGAGTCGCTGTATTTCGCCTGTTTTCATAATTTCTCAAACGATTGTGTTATAATATTAAGCACGTAAAGATATGAATTTTTTTGCTTAAAAGCAAATAGATTTTTTTTGAGAGACCATAATACAAAAAAATCCCGATGTGCATATATGTTACACATCGGGAATGTTGGTATCGGGAATTGAAGAAGAACAATCTCTTTTTCAGCCCTTTACGAACTTTAGAAGGATTACTTCTTAGCCTCCTCAACAGAGACCTGGCGGAACTCCTTCAAAAGCTTAGAAAGCTCCAACGCTGCCTTACGAGCACGTGTGCCAGCTGCCTTGTTGTTCTTCTCAATCTGCAATGCTGCGTTTGAAGCAAAAGCCTCATACTGAGCTGCAATGTTCTCTACTAATGTCTTCATATCGTAAATGTTTTATAAGGTTTTTCGTTATGCAAAGTTATAAAATATTTTTGTTTTGCAAATTTTTTACTCTCTTTTTTCAACCTTAAGATAGTGATTATCCGACGAATCACTTCATCCTACGCCTTTATGCTTATAGGCCTAAGATAGTATTAGTGCAAAATCCCTAATTGTGGGGATTGTATAAAAAAACGATATTTTATACCTTTGTCGCCAATAAGAGAAATAAAAAGAATATATGCGTCTAAGTGAACTTAAAACTGGAGAGAGTGCTATCGTGGTCAAGGTGCTTGGCTATGGTGGTTTTAGACGTCGCATAATGGAGATGGGATTTGTCAAGGGACAAGAGGTTTCGGTAATCCTCGATGCTCCGCTCAAAGACCCTATCGAGTATCACATTATGGGCTACGACATATCCTTGCGTCGCAAGGAGGCCGAGATGATTGTGGTGATGACGCGAGCCGAGGCTGTGAAACTAATCCAACCCGACCTATCGACCCTTGTTGCAAATGATATTACTCTCGGCGAGGCTGTGCGTAGCAGCCATAACCATATCAGCGTGGGCTTGGTTGGAAATCCCAATTCGGGCAAGACCTCGCTCTTTAATACCCTTTGTGGCCGTAGCGAACACGTGGGTAACTATAGCGGTGTTACGGTGGATGCTAAATATGGCTCGCTTAAGTATAAGGGGTATACCATAGAGATTACAGATTTGCCAGGAACATACGCACTTTCGGCCTATTCTCCCGAAGAGCGCTACGTGCGTAAGCATATCATCGACAACACTCCCGACGTGATTGTCAATACGGTTGTTGCATCGAATCTGGAGCGCAACCTATATCTGACGACCGAACTCATCGACATAAGCCCTAAGATGGTCATTGCGCTGAATATGTACGACGAGATGGAGCGTAGTGGCGCTAAGTTCGACCACGACGCATTGGGCGAGATGATAGGTGTGCCGATTGTGCCTGTGGTAGCACCTTCGGGCAAGGGGCTTGAGGAGTTGTTAGATTCGGTGATTGCGGTCTACGAAAATCGTGATTCTCGTGTGCGCCATATCCATATCGGTTATGGCTCGGTGATTGAGGAGGAGTTGGAACCTCTGAATAACGATATGCGCCGATATCGTGATGAACTCACCGCGCACTTCCCACCACGCTATTTCGCTCTAAAGATGATTGAGGGCGACAAGGAGGTGGTTGCTATGCTTGAGTCAGCACCACACTTTGCGCGCTGGAAGGGTATGGCCGAGCGTGCCAGAAACAACATAGAGCAGGCTCTTGGCGAAGATATAGAGACGGCTTTGGCGGGTCAGAAGTATGGCTTTATTTCGGGTGCTCTTAAGGAGACCTATACCGCTGCTGTGCGCCACCGTAATACCCTTGGTGATAAGATAGATGCCATTGTTACACACCGCATCTGGGGTTTCCCCATCTTTTTTGCCCTGATGTGGTTTATGTTCTACTGCACCTTTACCCTTGGTGCCTATCCTCAGCAGTGGATTGAGATGGGTGTAGAGTGGCTCTATGACGTGGTCCATAGTGCTATGGGTGAGGGCGCTCTGCGCGATATGCTCACTAATGGTGTGATTAATGGCGTGGGTAGTGTCTTGGTCTTTCTGCCCAACATTATGATTCTCTACCTCTTTATCTCCTTCCTTGAGGATTCGGGATATTTGGCTCGTGCAGCCTTTATTATGGATAAGGTTATGCACCGTATGGGTGTCCACGGCAAGTCGTTTATCCCTATGGTTATGGGCTTTGGTTGTAACGTGCCAGCCGTTATGGCGTGTCGAACGATTGAGTGTACCACCTCGCGTATCATTACCATTATGGTAGTGCCCTTTATGTCGTGTAGCGCTCGTCTGCCTATCTATATGATGATTGTCGGCATCTTCTTCCCCGACCATGCAGGAACAGCCCTCTTTTTGCTCTATATCTTCGGTATGGCCTTAGCGGTTATCTCGGCTCGTCTGATGCGTAGGTTTATGTTCAGGGAGCAGGAGGCACCCTTTGTTATGGAGCTGTCGCCCTATAGAGTTCCAATGCTTATCACTACTGTAAGACATATGTGGACCAAGTGTGCGCAGTATATCAGGAAGATGGGAGGTTTGATTCTTATCGCCTCGGTGGTCATCTGGCTGTTGGGTTACTACCCACGCACGACTGACGATATGGGTGTTGAGACACATAGGTACGAGGAGTCATATATCGGTCGTATCGGCCAATTCTGTGAGCCTGTCTTTGCCCCTATGGATATGGGCTGGCAATCTACCGTGGCACTTATGTCGGGTATCCCTGCCAAGGAGATTGTAGTGAGTACGATGAATGTGTTGTATGCCGAGCCATCGGATATAGAACCTGAGAGTGACGATGAGTTGTCGGTGGATGTAAGTAGGCGTATTGCGCGAGATATGTCGCTCCCTACGGCTGTGGCATTCCTCATCTTCTCGCTCTTGTACCTCCCTTGCTTGGCTACTATTATCGCCATAGGCTCTGAACTAAATTGGCGATGGGCCGTAGGCTCGGCAATCTATAATACCGCTATTGCGTGGGTTATCTCCTACGTAGCATACCTCTTGACATTATGGATTATATAGTAACTCATTGGCAAGACGTGGCCGTTGTCATCATTGCCATCATCGTAGGTATAGTCATAATCCATAAGTTGTGGCATTTCTTCCACTGTGGGCCTCAGTGCGACTGTTCGGGGTGTTCCAAGGAGTGTAGCCACCGAAAGCGAGAATAAGTAGAAGTGTGGTGATAGAAACTAAGGGCTGTTCAACTCTAACGATTGAACAGCCCTTTGGTTTATCCTATTGTTGTGGAGTGCTACTTACGCTGAGCGAAGCGGTCTACCACAGCGGCACAAGCCGCGTCGCCCGTGATATTGAGCGTTGTGCGTATCATATCAAATACACGGTCCAAGGCGTAGAATAGTGGAAGACCCTCGAGTGGAATACCTGCAGCAGCCAAAACTGCAGCAGCGAGGAGGGTAGGACCAGGAACGCCCGCTTGACCAATAGCACCGAGGGTGCAGACAATGGTGATAGATACATAGTCGGCCATCTGTAGGTCGATGCCATAGAACTGTGCAAAGAATGTCGCCAAGAGGGCGTAGTAGATGGCATTACCCGACATATTGATTGTGGCACCCAGAGGGAGTACGAAGCCTGATGTCTGCTTCGAGATGCCCATCTCGTCGCAGGCGTTCATATTCACTGGAAGAGTGGCCAATGATGAGGCCGTAGAGAATGATACCACCTGAGGCTTAACCATAGCGCGGAAGTAGTCCTTGATCTTGACCTTCGAGAAGAGATATACGCACGTAGGGTAGAGGCCGAGACCGATGATAAGCACCGCGATAAGGTCGATCCAAAGCACGTTGGCTACCTGAATGAGGATGTCGAAACCGAAAGTTCCCGTAGCATCAGCGATAAGACCAAAGACGCCGAATGGAGCCACGAGCATCACCTTGCCGATGCACCAGATGAGGGCGTCGAGAATCATATTGAGACCATTGGTTAATTTCTGGCGCTTGTTGCTCTCTAAAGCAGAGATGCCGAAGCCAAAGAAGAGGCCAAAGATGATGATTTGTAGGATGTTGCCCTCGGTGAGTGCCTGAATAGGGTTGGCTGGAATCATACCGATAACCGTATCCCAGAAGTTCATACTCTGTGGCGCTGACTGCTGAGCCACCTCATACCCCTCTGCAAGGGTCGCTACAGTATCCCTATTGACCGCAGCGCCTGGCTCAAACAATTCGCCAAGGAAGAGGGCAAGAACAATAGATATGGCGGTAGTGACAATCATAAAGGCGATGCTCAGGCCTCCGATGAGTCCTGCCGACTTTGTCTCGCCAAGAGCCGATGCACCACTGATGATAGATACCAATACGAGGGGTACAACGAGCATCTTAATAAGTTGAATAAAGAGGTCGCCCAAAGGCTTGAACATAGAGGCTTCAGGGCCCATAATGATACCGACGATAACACCGATAACCATCGCAATGATTATCCATACGCCGAGGTTTTTGAGTAATTTTTTCATCGTATAATATTTGTGTACTGTGGGCAAAGGTAGTGCTTTTGGCTAAAAATGCCAATCATTCATAGCAAAAAAGGTGTCGTAGTGTTAAGTTTTTATAAAAAAGTTATAACTTTGAAGAGTAAAAGAGAGAATCGTTATGAAAAAGATTGTAGTTTTTACAGGTGCTGGAGTGAGTGCAGATAGTGGTATCGCCACCTTCCGTGATGCCAATGGCCTTTGGGCTAACTATCGTGTTGAGGATGTTTGTACCCCTGAGGCGTTGAAAAATAATAGAAGCCAAGTGATCGAGTTCTACAATATGCGTAGGCGTGAGGCTCTCACGAAGAGTCCTAATGGTGGTCACTACGCTATTGCCGAGATGGAGAAGTGGGCCGATGTGTGTGTGATTACCCAGAATGTCGATAACCTCCACGAGCGCGCTGGCTCGACACTTGTGTTGCACCTTCACGGTGAACTTATGAAGTTGCGCTCCGAGAGTAATCCAGAACTTATCTACGACATCAACGAGGGTTGGGAGCAGAAACTTGATGAGCGTGGCGAGGATGGTGCTCTTTTGCGCCCACATATCGTCTTCTTTGGCGAGAGTGTGCCAATGTTCGAGCCTGCCTGTCGTATTGTCGAGCAGGCAGATGTTCTTGTCGTTGTTGGTACATCGTTGGCGGTCTATCCTGCGGCATCGTTGGTCTATTACGTGCGTAACAGGGAGATACCTATCTATTTAGTTGATCCTGGTTCACCAGATATCAGTCTGATACGTAATAAGGTAGTGCATATCAAGGAGCGTGGTGCTATCGGTATGCCCCGCTTAGCTAAGGAGTTGCGAGAGTTGTATGGTTAAGCGAATTAGGGAGCGAGTCTGTATGCTTCGGGCGTGGTGTCAGAGTCGTGGCTACAACACCCGCATAGCGATATTTATCGATCTCGCTCGCCATTCAGGTCGTAATAGGTTTGTGGTGTGGGATTTCGAGCGCGAGAAACCTATGCTCATCTGCCCCGTGAGCCACGGTAGCGGTAGCGAGAGGTCTCACGTGCGCTCGGCATACGCACGGGTCTCTAACAAGGATGGTTCACACCTCTCCTCTATTGGTCGCGCCCTTATTGCGGAGCGTTACGAAGGGAGGTATGGTGTGGCCTATCGTCTCGATGGGTTGGACGAGTCGAACTCCAACCTTCGCTCGCGCTGTGTGGTACTTCACGGCTGGGAACATACCACTTCTTTCCCTATCTGGCCCATCCCTACAGTAGGCAGTTTCGGCTGTCCCGTTCTATCGAAAAAGATGATGCAGCGAGTGGACGAGATATTGAAAAATGAACAGAGTGTGGTGTTAGATATGTTTGATTAGATTTGAACAATTTTTATCATAAATTAATAATTAAGAACTATGAAGAGACTTAGAATTTTTGTTGCGATGGTTGCAGCAGCGGTGCTATTAACTGGTTGTGGCGTACACTCAAGCCTAACCTCCAATGTGAACTTAATCCAAACGAATGTGGTGTTGCAAGAGGCCAATTATCACGTTGTAGACAATGTTACGGCCGAAGCGAGTGCTACCTATATTATGGGTATTGGTGGTATGAGCCGTCGTGCTTTGAAGGAGACTGCTGTTGCAGAACTTGTTGAGGTGGCAAATCTTAAAGGCCCTCAGGCTCTTGTTAATGTATCTGTAAAGATGAGTGTTCAGAATGTGTATGTTTTTTGGTCAAAGATAACCTATACGGCTACGGGTACCATTATCGAGTTTGAAGATTGACGCAACGAGTGGGTGAAATGTTAAAAAATGAGAATAGGATATATTGTATCCTATTCTCATTTAATTAGTTATCACCATTTAATTAAAGTCCATTTAACTCAAGCCGTGTGTTGCTGTCAATGGTATTTGTGTTGGTCTCGTACTCGCAAGAGATTCGATGTATCTACCTCTTGAAATATATGTCCAAGAGCTCTTTAGCAGCGATGAACGACGACAACTTGGCATCCAATACGCGACGCTCAACCTCCTCCATACGTGACTCAATCTCTGGGTTGTTGTAGAAGCTCGACTTCAATGTCTCGTTGATGGTCTCGTACATCCAGTACTTGTTCTGACGGTTACGATTCGAGGTGAAGTAGCCGTTGAGTTCGATATGTTGTAGGTACTGCTCAACTCCCTGCCAAACCTCCTCAAGCCCAGTACCCTCCAGCGAAGAGCAAGTGTAGACCTTTGGTCGCCATTCAGAGTCGGGTAGTGGAAAGAGTTTTAACGCACCCTGGTACTGAGCCTTAGCGAGTTCCGCCTTCTTTACATTCTCACCATCGGCCTTGGTGATAACCATCATATCTGCCATCTCCATAATACCGCGCTTGATGCCTTGCAACTCGTCGCCAGCACCAGAAATCTGCAACATCATAAACATATCAACCATCGAGTGTACGGCAGTCTCAGACTGACCAACACCCACGGTCTCGATAAATATGACGTCGAAACCTGCCGCCTCGCATAGTACAATAGTCTCGCGTGTCTTACGTGCTACGCCACCCAACGAGCCTGCCGAGGGCGAAGGACGAATAAAGATGTCGGGGTTGTGGCAGATGCTCTCCATACGGGTCTTGTCACCAAGGATAGAGCCACCGCTACGCTCCGAACTTGGGTCGATAGCCAATACGGCCAACTTATGTTTATACGAGGTGACCATATTGCCGACGGCCTCAATGAAACTTGACTTTCCAGCACCGGGAACACCCGTGATACCGATGCGTACGGACTTGCCAGAATGGGGAAGACAACGCTCGATAATCTCCTGTGCCTGAGCATAGTGAACGGGGTTGTTGCTTTCGATTAGAGTGATGGTCTGAGCCAATATTGTGATGTTGCCATCGAGGATGCCTGCTACGTACTCGTCAGTAGTCATCTGGCGACGCTTCTTGCGAACGAAATATGGATTTACCACGGGCTTCTCTTCGACACCTTCGGTGACGTTGAGGGCGCTGTCGTGGTGAGCATCAAGATACTCCTTCTCGTAGTGTTCAATCTTTGTATATGACATAACTTTTTTAGTTTTATATCTTGCAGAAAAAATCAATTATGCGAAGATATAAAAAAATAGACAATAAAGCACCGTTTAGTTGAAAATAATTTGATGTTGTATATCTTTTAAGGCAAAATTTTTTTATTTGTGATAAAATTGATAACTTTGCTTACATTTTAACATTAAAACTTTAGACAATGAAACGATTATCCTTCTTGTTTGCGTGTGTGCTACTTATGTTTGCGTGTAGCGAGGCTGAGCCACCCACCAATACCCCCGTTGCCGACCCAATACTAACCATTACATCTGACACAGATATATGGGTTGAGAGTGAGGGCGGTAGTGGCGAGATTACTTACACCATAGAGAATCCACAATTAGGTGTGTCGCTCACTGCAAAGAGTAGTGTTGATTGGATAACAGATGTTAGTGTAGGCCAGAGTGTTACGTATAATGTCGGAGAAAACGACACCGTCGAGGATCGTCGAGGTACGATTGTGCTTAGCTATGGCGACGAGTCGCGTATTGTTACAATCAAGCAACGCTCAATTTGTAATGTAAATTACGAGGCTATGACCACTGAGGGAAGTCTATACTATGGTGGTGAAGGTGTATATTGTTATACTGTTGTGCTCTCTACTGCGGGCCTTAGCGCGGACGGGTATTTGCAGCCTAATAGCGAGTACTACTACTTTGATTTGTATAGCGATATACCGGCCAATGGCGAGACGGCAACCATCCCTGAGGGAACATACGTTCAGACCCAAAATAGTATGTTCGTAAGCGGAGATATCGACCCAACATACAGCAATTTGACCATAACCAGTGACTCCGACTATGATGAGATTCCATTTAGCAGCGCTAAGGTTGTTGTTACAAAGAGTGGTATCGAAGCCATAGTAGACTTCTATGATGATGAGCGTCATCGCATAGTCTATAGTGGCTCGTTGGAGATTCCTTGCTATGACCCTGGTCAGGGTGGTGGTAGCGCTGGTGAGAATCTTAGCACACTTACATCTGATCATCTGTTTGATATTGAGGATGGTGTCTTTGTAGGTGCCTATGTTGGTGACTTGCTGGGTAGTGGTTGCAATACCTGTCAGGTCTATTTGTTCGAGTATCTCGACTACGAAACTGGTGAGGAGCGAGGTGATCAGTTCCAAATAGATTTACAACTTGCGCTTGGTGCTACTGATATATGCGGAACTTATACCGAGGGTACATCAGTTGGCCATTTTATCCCAGGCTGGGCCGAGGATATTGGGGGCCAGTATGTAACACAGAATAGTTGGTATATGACGGCTGGATATGTTGATTTCGCACCACTTGTTGAGGGTAGTGTGATGGTAGAGAAGGGTGAGTCGGATCTATATATCTTCACCATCGACACTGTTGATGATAAGGGTAATGCCATCAAGGGTGTTTTTAAGGGTTTTGGAGAATTCATGGAGTGGTAAAACAAGAGACCTCTATGAAATAGACCACTTGGTAATATGCGCCAAGTGGTCTTTTTTGTGTTATATGATGGTTACGTTAAAAAAGTGTAAAAAAAGAGTCGAAAATATTTCGTTGTTTCAAAAAGTTAGACTACCTTTGGGTGATTTTTGTAATATCAGATTGAAACGATAACAACAAAAAAATATTAAGTTAAACTTTATAAAAATTAAACACTATGAAAGTATCACACATTGAGCACCTTGGTATCGCTGTAAACAGCTTGGAGGAGGCAATTCCTTACTGGGAGAACGTATTGGGTCTAAAGTGTTACGCTATCGAGGAGGTAGCTGACCAGAAGGTTAAGACCGCATTCTTTATGTTGGGTCAGACTAAGATTGAGTTGTTGGAGCCAACATCTCCTGAGTCTACTATCGCTAAGTATATTGAGAACAAGGGCGTGGGTATTCACCATATGGCTTTGGCTTGTGAGAACATCGAGGAGCAGTTGGCTGACGCTGAGGCTCACGGTATCCGCCTTATCGACAAGACTCCACGTAAGGGTGCTGAGGGTCTTACCATCGCATTCCTTCACCCAAAGTCTACTCAGGGTATCTTGACAGAGCTTTGCGAGAACAAGAATAAGTAAAATTGACTAACGAGGGGGGGGGCTTTACTATAGCGCATACCTTGTTACCGCGTTTTAGAAGAAAAATAACTAATCAAAATAAACTTTTTCACTATGAGCGAAATTCAGAAAGCGATTGAGAAGTTGATGGACAACCGTCAAACTGCTCGTATGGGCGGTGGCCAGAAGGCTATCGACAAGCAGCACGAGAAGGGTAAGTATACTGCTCGTGAGCGTATCGCTATGTTGTTGGATGAGGGTAGCTTCGAGGAGTTCGATATGTTCGTTACTCACCGTTGCTACGATTTCGGTATGGATGCAAAGCATACCTTTGGTGATGGCGTTGTAACTGGTTATGGTACCATCGCTGGCCGTTTGGTATATGTATTTGCTCAGGACTTCACCGTTACTGCAGGTTCTTTGTCAATCTCTTTGGCTGACAAGATTTGCAAGGTTATGGATATGGCAGTTCGTAATGGTGCACCTTGCATCGGTCTTAACGACTCTGGTGGTGCACGTATCCAGGAGGGTGTAAACGCTTTGGCTGGTTACGCTAACATCTTCCAGCGTAACGTAATGGCATCAGGTGTTATCCCACAGATCTCTGCTATCTTTGGTCCTTGCGCAGGTGGTGCCGTTTACTCTCCAGCATTGACCGACTTTATCATTATGCGTCGTGAGACATCTAATATGTTCCTTACAGGTCCTAAGGTTGTTAAGACCGTTACTGGTGAGGATGTAACTCAGGAGCAGTTGGGTGGTGCTAATATGCACACTACAAAGTCTGGTGTTGCTCAGTTCGCAGTAGATTCTGAGGAGGAGGGCTTGAAGCTTATCCGCGACCTTCTCTCATATATGCCACAGAACTACACAGCACTCGTTCCAGATCAGCCTTGCACCGACGATATCGCACGTAAGGAGGATATCCTCAACGAGATCATCCCTGATAACCCTAACAAGCCATACGATATGATGGAGGTTATCAAGGCTATCGTTGATAACGGCGAGTTCTTGGAGTCTGCAGCAGCATACGCTAAGAATATCATCACAGGTTTCGCACGCTTCAACGGCCAGAGCGTGGGTATCATCGCTAACCAGCCTAAGTTTATGGCAGGTGTACTCGATATCAACGCTTCACGTAAAGCTGCTCGTTTCGTACGTTTCTGCGATGCGTTCAACATTCCATTGGTAACTTTGGTAGACGTTCCTGGTTTCTTGCCTGGTACTGCTCAGGAGTACGGTGGCGTTATTACTCACGGTGCTAAGTTGCTCTTCGCTTACTGCGAGGCTACAGTACCTAAGGTAACAGTTACTTTGCGTAAGGCTTACGGTGGTGCATATATCGTTATGTCATCTAAGCACATCCGTGGTGACGTGAACTACGCTTGGCCAACTGCTGAGATCGCAGTTATGGGTGCAAGTGGTGCTGTTGAGGTATTGCACGCTAAGGCTTTGGCAGGTTTCGAGAACAAGGAGGATAAGGCTAAGTTCGTTGCAGAGAAGGAGCAGGAGTACCGCGACAAGTTCTCTAACCCATACAACGCTGCACGTTACGGCTATATCGATGACGTTATCGAGCCACGCAACACTCGTTTCCGTGTGATTCGTGCGTTGGAGTCTTTGCGCAACAAGCGTTTGGAGAATCCAGCAAAGCGTCACAATAATATTCCATTGTAGTAAATTGAGAAACTAAGTAAGTTATGATGATACTTGCAACCAATTGGGCAAATGCTGGTACTATGGCACTTGTGAGCATCTTGTTGGTGTTTACTGTGCTTGTGTTGCTCATCTTTGTATTGAAACTCTTTGGAGTTATCTTTGCTGAGAAGAGCAAGCCAGTAGTCCAAACAATAACAGCTGCATCATCTGACGATATTACTGATGAGGAGGTTGCAGCCATTGCTATGGCTGTAAACCTCTTCTTCAATCGCCACGATGAGGAGAGTGATGTATTGACCTTCCGCCAGAACCACGATGTTTCTGCTTGGCAGGTGCGTAATATTTCAAAGCAACTGTAGTAGGAGCTGTTTTGAAAGTTTATTAATATATTTATATAAGTATAGTATAAGCTGATTGCAGCTTCTAAAATTAAAATTAAGTTATGCAGAAATTTAAATTCAATATCGACGGTAAGGGTTATGAGGCCATTGTTGAGGAGATCGAGCGCAATGTTGCGCGTGTAGAGATCAATGGTAAGAGCTACACCGTTCAGATCGAGAAGGAGGAGGCTATCGTATCACCTAAGATCGCTCAGGTTAAGCCTTCAAGCTCTTCTAACGACTTCGTTGAGCCAGAGAAGCCTGTTACAGGCAATGCTGGATCTATCAAGTCTCCACTTCCAGGTAACGTATCTAAGATCAAGGTTCAGGAGGGTCAGACAGTTAAGGCTGGTGATGTTCTTATGACTTTGGAGGCTATGAAGATGGAGAACGAGATTATGGCTCCAGGTGCTGGTACCGTAAAGAAGATTTACGTTACTGAGGGTAAGGCAGTTCAGCAGGGCGAGGCTCTTATCGATATCGCTTAATACTAACTCTTTAACTGTAAATAAGATGAAGAGTGTAAAGAATTATTTATCATTGCTTCTCGCAGCCTTTATGCTTAGCGTAGCAATGCCTGTCGTGGCTCAGGATGCTGAGGCCGTGGAGGATGCTGTTATGGCTATAAGCGAGGCAAGCGAAGAGGTTGTAGTAGAGGAGGCTGAGGCCCCTGTGGTTGAGGAGGCAGTTGCTGTCGCTGAGGTCGCAATGGGTACTCAGGGTCGCGATAACTCATCTATCGACGCAGAGTTCAGCGTAGGTAAGGCTGTTTCTGACTTCGTTGGTCAGGCAGGCTTCAAGGGCTTTGTTGATGACTGGCGTTATGCAGTGATGATCTTGGTATCATTCCTACTCCTCTATTTGGCTATCGTTAAGAAGTTCGAGCCATTGTTGCTTATGCCTATCGCATTTGGTATGTTGCTCACCAACCTTCCTGGTGCTGGTATGTTCCACGCTGAGTTGTTTGCTGGTGGCCACGTACATTGGGCAGATTTTGCTCTTGGTTCGGGTGTAGGTTTGTTGGATTACCTCTACCTCGGTGTTAAGTTGGGTATCTATCCTTGCTTGATCTTCATCGGTGTAGGTGCTATGACCGACTTCGGTCCACTCATCGCTAACCCTAAGAGTTTGCTTTTGGGTGCTGCTGCACAGGTAGGTATCTTCGCAACATTCCTTGGTGCGTTGGCTTTGGGCTTCAACTACTGGGAGTCTGGTTCTATCGGTATCATTGGTGGTGCTGATGGTCCTACGGCTATCTACCTTACATCGAAGCTTGCTCCACACTTGTTGGGTCCTATCGCAGTTGCCGCTTACTCTTATATGGCACTTGTTCCTGTTATCCAGCCTCCTATTATGAAGCTTTTGACAACAGAGAAGGAGCGCAAGATCGAGATGAAGCAGTTGCGTACGGTGTCACAGCGCGAGAAGATTATCTTCCCTATCGTCATCACCACCATCATCGCTATCTTGTTGCCATCGGCAGCACCACTCATTGGTTGCTTGATGTTGGGTAACTTGATGAAGGAGTGTGGCGTTACTGAGCGTTTGTCTAAGACTGTTCAGAACGAGTTGATGAATATCGTTACCATCTTCTTGGGTATCTCTGTAGGTGCTACTGCTACTGCAGACTCGTTCCTCAACTGGCAGACTTTGGGTATCTTGACCCTCGGTATTATAGCATTCTCATTCGGTAGTGCTTCGGGTGTCCTCCTCGCTAAGTTTATGAACTTGTTCACTAAGGAGAAGATCAACCCACTCATCGGTTCTGCAGGTGTATCGGCAGTACCTATGGCAGCACGTGTATCTCAGACCGTAGGTCAGCAGTACAATCCTGGTAACTTCTTGTTGATGCACGCTATGGGTCCTAACGTAGCAGGTGTTATCGGCTCGGCAGTTGCTGCAGGTATTTTGCTTGCTTTCTTGCCAATCTAATGAGTTGGTACTAATAAAGAAAGTCACCTCGGAGTTCTCTGAGGTGACTTTTTCTTTGTGCTGACGGCTCTCTGTTGGCGGCCTATAAGGTCTGATTTAGGTGTTCGAGGAAGCGCTCCTTGTAGTTTTCGCCTAATGGGATATACTCGCCATTGTCGAGGAATATGCGCCCCTTTGTATAACTCGATATGCGTCGTAAGTTTACGATGTAGGAGCGGTGGACGCGGAGGAAGTTATCCTGTGGCAATGAGGTCTCCATATTCTTTAGGCGGAAGAGAGTGGTGATTGTCGAACTACCCTCGATATGTAGTCGCACATACTCGCCTGCGCTCTCCAAGTAGACGATATCTGATATCTTCACCAACTGGGTTTTGTAGTCTGCTTTGACCGATAGATACTCTTTATCCGAGGATTCGGCTTCGTTTTGCGCTATGGCACTCTCGGCAGCGTGGCATCGTTCGACTAAGTCCACCAGCGATATAGCCTTCTGCGACGCCTTCATAAACTCCTCGAACGTGAATGGCTTGAGGAGGTAGTCTATAGCGTTGAGTTTAAAGCCCTCGATAGCAAATTCGGGGTGTGCCGTAGTGAAGACTATGTAGTGGGTGGAGGTTAGTGAGCGCACCAGTTCGAGACCATTCATATCGGGCATATTTATATCCACGAAGATAAGGTCTACGCTGTTTTGCTCTAACACCTTTTGTGCCTCCTTGGCGCTACGGCATACGGCGACTAATTCGAGTTGCTCGGCACGATCTATATAACTCTTAATCTGACGCAGAGCCAATGGCTCGTCGTCTATTGCGATACATCTTACCATATTATCTGTTTGTTATAGGTATTACAAGTTCCACGATATATACTTTGCTGTCGTTGTCGTCTATCGAGAGTGAGTAATTGTCGCCAAAGAGCAGTTCCAAGCGCTTAGTGATGTTGTTTAAGCCGATGCCGCTACGCTCTGTCGATTGAGCTGTACCCTGATGGCGACTGTTGGCCACGACGCACGAAAGTTCGTTCTTGTCGGACGATATGTTGATTCTAATAAACGAAGTCTCGTCGTAACTGATGCCGTGCTTAAAGGCATTCTCCACCAATACGATGAGTAGTAGCGGCGGTAATTTTATCTTACGGCACTGCATTATGTCTGGCGTAGATATCTGAATATCGACCTCATCTATATAACGTATGCGCATAAGTTTTATGTAGCAGTTCAAGAACTCCACCTCCTTGTCGAGGGTTGTAGAACTCTCGCTTGAGTCGTAGAGCAGGTGGCGTAGCATATGCGACAACTCCATCACACACTGCTTGGCCATCTCGCAGTCGAAGTCTATCATTGCGTGGATGTTGTTGAGTGTGTTCATCAAGAAGTGAGGGTTGATCTGGTATTTCAGATACTCCATCTGCGACTCTATGTTCTGCTTCTCAAGTTCTCGCATACGGCGGTCGGTGTCGAGTGAACGGTAGTAGAGTTTGATCATAGAGTTTGCTCCCGCCATAAATACGCCGAGTAAGACATTCCAATACCACTCAAGGTCGGTGAATGAGGCCTTGTCTCGCAGTACATCGTTTGTCTGCCAGTATCGTATATCGAGAATCTCGATAGAACCGAAGATCAGGAATAGGACTGCTAAAAGTAGGATGCTATAGAGCCAATATCTGTTCTTGAGCAGGAGACGTGGGGCTAACAAGATGTTGTTTACGATAAAGATAATGAAGTAGGGGGCAACCTTTCCCCACGAGATTACCACCTTGTTGAAGTCCACCTGATGCTCCGACATCAGTTGCGCGTTCATAAATGGGATAAGGAATATGGCTACCCACACAAGCGAGTAGAGCATATTTTCACCCAATTCAAATCGTTTTACGAGTTTCATAATAGGCAAAAATACGATATTTTATTTAATAATACAACCTTGCCAAAAGTAATATAATCGAGAGTGCAAAAAGTTATAATAAAAATTGTAACTTTGTGCTTGCCTATTCTATCCCACAAGGGCGGGGTAGGTGGATTGAATTGAATAACGATAAAACGTGATATTATGCTGAAGGGTCTACTCTTTGATATGGATGGTGTGCTTGTGAATAATCTCGATATTCACCGTCAGGCTTTTGCCGAATTTTTCCGTCGCTATGGTGTTGAGCGTAGTTTCGACGACCTTAGCCGTGTCTTTGGTAAGGGTAATGATGATATTATGGGAGAACTTATGCCCAAGGATGTTGTCGAGCGTGTAGGTATCAGGGAGCTTGGCTACCAGAAGGAGGCTATCTATCGCGAGATATATGCTCCGATTATCACCCCTCAGCCTGGTCTTAAGGAGTTCTTGGCCGAGGCCGAGCGCAATGGTTTGAAGTCAGCCGTGGGCTCGTCGGGCTATAGGGTAAATGTAGATTTCGTGCTTGAGCGCTGCGATATCGCCCGATACTTTTCGGCTATTGTTGCTGGTGATGAGGTCACCCGATGCAAACCCGATCCAGAGATATACCTCACCGCAGCCTCAAAACTCGGTCTGCGCCCCGAAGAGTGTGTGGTGTTTGAGGATGCTGAAGCGGGTATCGAGTCGGCAAAACGTGCTGGCATCAAGGTGGTTGCCTTGGCAACGACCTTCTCGCGAGAGTTTCTCGAAAAGAGCGATGCCGACTATATTATAGACGATTTCCGAGATATAGATATTGCTACTCTGCGCTCTATTGTCGAGGGTTAAACCCTGTTTAGCAGTCGCTTGATTGGTGGAATCTGTATAAGAAGGTCGAGTAGTCGCGCTGGAAGTATGGCGCAGATGCCAACGACAATCTTTGTGAATAGTCCTGGGGTTAGGCGTCTGCGGCCCCTAAACATAGCCTTTATGCCACGGCGTGCCACATCCTCGGCACTGAGCATCACGCCAAGACGAAGGAATAGGCGACGTGTTTTAGCATCGAGTTTATAGAATGGCGTATCTACCGCTCCAGGGAATACTGCGGTGACACTCACACCCGCACGATGGAGTTCATACCAGAGTGCCGAAGCGAAACTCTTGAGGTAGGATTTTGTTGCGCTATAGTGCGAGATTGTGGGGTAGGGCAACCACGCTGTCGAAGAGGACATAATGAGGATATGTCCCTTGCCACGCTCCTTCATCTCTTGGCCGAAGTAGCGGCAGAGGAGCGTGTTCGTTGTGCAGTGTAGGTTGTTTATTGTAATTAACTTCTCTGGCTCGGTTCTCAATAGTGTAGAGAAGAGCAGTATTCCTGCGTTGCAGATAAGCACATCGACAATCCATCCATTCTCTAAGGTGATGTCGTAAATCTCCTTCGCACTTGTTGTGTCTGCCAAATCGATACAGATGGTGTTCACCTCAACCTTGTAGGTCTGGGATAGCTCCTTAGCCAAAGTGTCGAGTTGTTCGGCTTGATTGCTTACAGCAATGATGTTATATCCTCGTGATGCCATCTCGTTGGCATAGCAACGTCCCATACCCGAAGAGGCACCAGTGATTAATGCGTAGTTCATAGTGTCAAAAGTAAAACTCGCCAACCTCAGATTTTTTTTGGTCGGTCGAAGAGTTAGTGGAGCAAAAGTACGAAAAAATTTCTATCTTTACACCAATAATCTAACGCAACTATGGCAAAGAAGATAGAAAAGACCAACGCGGCACGTCTTTTAGATAGGGCAAAGATTGCCTACGAACTAATCCCCTATACCGTGGATGAGGATAACCTCGCTGCTACACACGTGGCTGAGGAGTTGGGTGAAGATATAGCAACGGTATTCAAGACACTCATCCTACGTGGCGACCGCAATGGCCACTTCGTGTGTGTCATTCCTGGCGATAAGGAGGTTGATTTAAAGGCTGCGGCGCGTGTTTCGGGCAATAAGAAGGCTGACCTTATCCCGATGAAGGAGTTGTTGCCAACGACTGGTTATATACGTGGCGGTTGTTCGCCCATAGGGTTGAAGAAGCCCTTTCCAACGATATTCCATAGTTCGGTCTTGGAACACGATAAAATCTACGTGAGTGCTGGCGTTCGAGGCCTGCAGATCGCCATCGCCCCCAACGACATAATCTCGTTTGTGGGTGCTACGGTAGCAGATATAGTTATGGAGTAGCGACTATTTTTAGAGTGTCGTGATAGATTTACCTATGCTGATTCATCTTATGAAGTGCGATTTTTTTGATGTCTCACTAAACCCTTTATCCAATGGCAAAATTTGAAGTTATAGATGGTATTGCAATTATTCCTGATAACGTGGAGCATATCCCCGATGATGCGTTTTTGTTGAGCGAGGAGTTGGAGCAGGTCGTTATTCCTGACACGGTGCGAACTATTGGTTCGAACGCCTTTGCAGCGTGTACGAATCTGCGACGTGTAGTTATCGGTAACTCGGTCACAGAGATTGGAACCTTTGCCTTCTCGGAGTGTAAGAGCCTTGAAAGTGTAACCTTTGGCCGTTCGCTTAATATTATTGGCAACTACTCATTCTTGTACTGCGAGAGCCTTAAGGAGATTATCATCCCCGACTCGGTGCAGGAGGTAGGCCACGGAGCCTTCTCAAGGTGCAAATCGTTGGAGTTCGTGATTTGGGGTAAGGGTGTGGTTGCTATCGATGACTACGCCTTTGAGATGTGTAGCTCGCTTGTAGATATGGTCATTCCCGATTCTGTGACCAATGTCGGAAGTGGTGTTTTTCATAAGAATAGTAGCCTACAGAGAGTCATTATAGGTAAGTCAGTTCGATTTATTGGCCGCGATCTCTTCTCCTACTGCGATAGCCTCACAGAGATTGTTGTCCACCCCAAGAATAAAACCTTTGATTCGCGTGGTGGGTGCAATGCTATCATCAATACACTCTCCGATACACTCGTTGCTGGATGTGGTGTGACGGTTATCCCTGAGAGTGTGAAGAGTATTGCCGAGCATGCCTTCGCTTGCTGCACCGCGCTTACCGATATCATTATCCCAAAGTCGGTCTATGCCATCGGTGCATACGCCTTTAGCTATTGTAGCAATCTTAAGGAGTTGGTGATTCCGTCGTTAGTTGAGAGTATCGATATAGGAATTGTAGCCTATACGTCGCTTACAAGACTCATTGTGGATGAGAGTAATAAGAGTTTCGATTCACGCGGAGGGTGTAATGCTATCATCAATAGTAGAACTAATAGTCTGATTGTGGGCTGTAGCACCACCATTATTCCTGAGGGTGTTGAGTCGATCTCATATTATGCCTTTTCGGGAGTGGACATTCCAGCGAAGATACTCTTCCCAAGCACCCTTAAAGAGATCTATAGTTGCGCCTTTGTGGAGTGCGATACGTTGCAGAGTATCACCTTGCCCGATTCGGTAGAGGTAGTGCAGAAAATGGCCTTTGCAAAGTGTTCACGTCTGGTCGATGTTGATCTTGGTAGCTCACTTAAGACCATAGGAGAAGAGGCTTTTGGTGATTGTGTATCACTTAGAGAGTTGGTTATCCCAGCCTCGGTAGAGTATATAGATGATTGTGCCTTTGCTCATTGCTCTTCGCTTAGTAGGGTACGCTTCGAGCAAATGACAAGAGTTGGTGATGGGGTCTTTTACGAATGTTCGATGCTTGCGAAAATAGAAGTTCCTGAGGCGTTTATTCCGATTTATGAGTTAGATATGAGGGAGGAGTACGGCGAACTAATTAAGGCGTATTAGGTAAAAATTGACCCGAAAATGATATAAGTCTAATCTTTTTGCTATATTTGTAGCAGAATGATTAGACTTTTTACTATAACCCTATTTGCACTTACCCTCATAATCCCGACGGAGTTATGGGGTAGAGGCCTATCCATACAGCAGACTCCTGATACTCTATCTCTTCTTTCACCCAATGAGGG
>JAEIGA010000478.1_pt1 | contig 59015 bp, 99 predicted proteins | sample 9270691 | NCBI WGS metagenome assembly JAEIGA01 (sample SAMN17057246, study PRJNA624740) | gut metagenome | biome: biome; isolation source: fecal sample | host: Bos grunniens | place: China: Xizang | collected 2019 | reverse complement strand
CCTTGCCCTACTTAATTTATATAGCGGGTCTGGCTCTTTCTGATTTAATAGGTCTTACTCGACTCTCGTGGGTCTCGCTCCTCGCGTAGCCTAACCAGTGCGGAGAGTGGGCTCTTGCCCCCGCTTTGTATCTGTATTATATCACAGATAGAGTGGTTTGTCAAGGGGTTTCTTGAAATTTTTTCAAGAAAGTTCTGAAACTCCTACTGGGTATGCCGACCGCTTGAGTTTGTTTCTCCCACAAGTGGGCATTCACTTGCCCCCTTGACGGTTTGTCAAGTCTTATATTTTTCCGAGAAGATACTTGACGAGAACCTCGTCAAAAGGTACAAGACCCTTCAGCCTCTTTGGGACGCCTTGCCCTCGCCTTTTGTACCCTTATTGTATCACAATTAGGGCGGTTTGTCAAGGGGTTTTTCCAACTTTTTTTCAGAGCGTCCTCTGCGGGATTTGAACCCCTCGGCTCGGGACCCAGCCTTCAACCTCGCTGGTACTCTCCTCTTGACATCATTAGTATACCACAGACCGCACCAGAAGTCAACAGGTAATATTGCACAATTATGGGACTTTTTTGGGTGATTATTTTGTTCATTTTACCTCTTGACAAAATGCTGAGGCTGTGGTATAATGGAAATTCGCGTCCAGTACAGGTCCTGGACGCGCCGATGACAAATGCCACCCTTAGTAGGCGGCATCCAGACCAGCTTTCCAAATGAGGCGGCAATCTTGGGGTTTCCAGCCCTTGCTCTTGCACAGTTCCATAAAGTTCTTGGCAATTCCTCTGCCGTTCTCTTGGGTCTTGGTGTTGCGGATTTCGTAGAAGTACATCATTTTTATTTACCTCTTTCTTAACTTTGTGCCTTAATTATAGCACAAGTTGAGTTATTTGTCAAGCACTTTTTAATCGAGGACTAAAATTTTTTTATTTTCAAAATCAATGATGAATTGAGCGCCGCCGCACAAAACATTTTGGTAATACTCTAAGCCTTCCAAAGAACTGACCTCAATGACCTCATGCCAGGGGTTTGCAGGATTAGTGCCTTCTACAAAAAATTTCATCATGTTCATTACCTCTTTTGTATCTCTTTTTTGTACCTTAATTATAGCACACTTTGCCGCATTTGTCAAGCCCTTTCTGGGAAATAAATTGGACTAAATGCGGCAGAATATTTTCTTCTTAATTTCTGCATAGGGGTTTACTAAGGCAAATTAGGCGCTCCCGCGTACGTGGGCGCGCCTGCGGAAAAGAAAAGGCTCAGCAGTAAGCCAAGCCCATTGTCCGCCAGCAGAGGACGCTTATTTGATTGTGTTCACGACCGATGCACAGTGCCTCTCTCTTGGTGTTGACCCTGAAGCTGTGGTCTACATAGTAGACACCATCAGCAAACCATACGCCGCAGTTGCCACCCATTGCACGAACTGCCTTGATTGCTTCTTCTGCGCTCTTGGCTTCGATGCCGTGGTCAGCAACCTGCCAGCCGCTTTTGTAGGTGATAACCTTGCCACCCTTGAGAGTCAATCCATCGTTGTTGCTCAGCTTTCTAATGGTTCTAATGTTAATCATTGTATTGTCTCCTTCGTTCTTTCTGTCTGTATTATAGCATGAAAGAGAGGTTTTGTCAACCCCTCTTTTCAAAATTTTTTTATTAAATGCTGAGCCATTTGTGGCAGATTTTATAATCTTCTTTATTCTCCAATGCGTTGAGAAATGCAATGCACTTGGCTTCCTGGACATTGGTGTAGATACCTTCATTGGTATTCTTGTTAACAACATAATAGCGAATAGTTCTCATTTTTATTATCTCTTTATTTGTTAAGTACTTTTTTTAACCAATCCAATTTGCATCGTCAAACCAAGCCTGACCGATGGGAAGCTCTTCATACCGAGCAACCTTGCCATTGGCAATCAGTTCATTGGTGATGTTCTTTGCGTTCTCTTCACCGAACACAACTTTTTCCAAGCATTCAGCTTCGTGACCACAGATGTTGCAGTTAACCAGGACTTGATATCTCTTCATAATTTTTATTTCCTTTCTTTTTAAGAGGTGTTCCTCTCTCTTTCTGACTGTATTATATCATAGGTATAAGGACTTGTCAAGTACTTTTTTCAAATTTTTTTTATTTTTTTTTACTTTAGTACACTAAAGCGATTTTATTACAAAGATTGCGTTTTTGGGAGCGTGAAGCGTCGCCCAGTTTGCAATGTTTTACTATCAAAAATTCGGTCGTTCTACTTTTATGCAAATTAGGCTCGCTGCGGCCCTCACCGAGCCTGCGACCAGGGTGGGGTGTTGAAATATATATTCGCTTTAGGTGTACATGGGGCCTATATTTCAGGCAAAATAAAATATCAATACGCTCTTTTCCTTTTGTCTGGCCCAAAAAATCCTCAAATCAATTTTCATTTTCGAATATCGGACATTAAATACTCCAAAGTAATATTATCATATTCCCAATATGGAATTACCAGCAATGGTATTTTATTATCCTTACAATATTCTACTTTTCTCTAATCTCTTTTTTGTTGTTCAATTAATTTCTCTTCTCCGCCCCATATTTCAATAGGGTTATAATGCTACTCTCCATTATATTCAATTAAACCCAATAATTCATTCTTATCGTTAAAAATAGCAAAATCAAACCGCATATATTTGGATAATTCTGGAATTGTATACTGTTCTTTAAAAATAATATTATTATTTTCTAATATTTCACGTATTTTCAGCTCTCCCGAAGAACGCTAATAACATCCACAAGATATTGTTCTACTATGATGATTACCATAAAGGTGAGCCAATCTTACATCTCGCACAGTGCCGCACTAACAACGACATTTCACATATCTCGGATCTTTTCCTCTATCAATAATTTCTAAAAATCCAAAGACATCACCAATATTCCATTTTTTATATCCTCTACCTACCACTATATCTTTGCGGCATTGACACCCAATACCATTATCTAAATTATATTTTCTATATGTTTTAACCTCTTTACAATAAATACACTAACATTTCCAGGCTGTTTCATGAGACTGGAATGGCGGATGGAAATCACGCTCAAGGACTTTTAAACCAGCCTCTTTGAAAACAGTTCCTTTTAAATTCTCCACAGTGGGTCGACCTCTTTTAGCGGGATGTAAAATGATATTTAATTTATCTGCATAATTATATACTGAGGTAGTAGAACAATTTAATAATTGAGATAATTCTTTAATTCCCTTTTGCTCTATTTCAGCCCAATATCTAAATTCCTATTCTCTCTCTAAGATATCCTCTCTCACTATCATACTCTCCTACAATTATTATTCTTCTTCCGGGATTAACACCGTTAACAAATATTCTCCTACATCGCTCAAAAAAAACACGGGCGCAAGAACAATCAGCACGACGGTAGAGAGGACACCCTTCCACACCGGCAAACTATTTAACAATTCTAAATTTCTTACAATCAAATTAACCGCTAAAGCTATCCATATAATCATAATTTAAACATCCACCCAAGTCCAAGTCCCATCGGGGTATTCCAACAGTACAGCATCATGAATTATAATAGTTTGCCATTCATTCTCCGCCTCCCAAGGCGCTTTCCCTTGTGCAGCGCACCACCTATCTATTGACTCCTGCTGAGACTGCGTTGATGTGCAGAAAAAATGCGCGATGCCGGTCTCCTCAAGCTGCGAAATATCGACTCCTATGCTGTCGTACTCCCAACTGCCGATGGTCGAGACCAATAGCGTTTTTGCCCAATAGTGTTTGGGCAAAACCTGATAAGCAGTACTGGACATTTTTTTCAATTCGTTTTCTAAGTCATCTAAATTTACTTGGTAACAATCAAGGTCAAAACTTGTATCTGTGGGTATAGTGATGCAGTGCCACTCTAAATCGCCACTTAATTGAGCAGGTGCATCAGTCTTCATAAAATGACTGTCTTCTAAAATGCCAGTTTCTCTTCTTAGACCTCTTTTCGATGTATTTTTCTTAAATAGTCTTTGAACAAACTCGCCCAAAGCCTATGTAAACTTCTTCCACATAATATACTACTCCTTATTTTTATTATATATAAATATTATACACAAAATTTTTTTATTTGTCAAAAAATTTGACTTTCCCAAAAATTTCTGATATAATATTCTCGAAATAAGAGAAAATTTTGGCGGTTCAATGCCGTCAAGAATCTGGAGGTGAATTATGATAAAGCTCGATTATACTTTACAAACTCCAGAAGAACGAAATGAATTGGTTCAACGCATTTTAGCTGAGCCACGTGAAAACCCAATTTCACCAGCTTATTTAGATGTATTAGCTGATTATTTAATTCTTTGTATGGAGAAACAAGAACGTAAAGAGCGTAAAATTCTAACTGAAAACCGTATGACTACGGTAAATAAACGTGAAACTTCATTTGAAGGACTTGTTTCCCAATTTGAAAATGGCGAAGATGGTATATATGGAATTATGACAGAAGATAAAAACCAAATTTTTTAGCCTAAAGTATCTATTACAAAAGAAGATTTAGAAGAAATTAAACCCTTAAGACAATTAAGAGATGCCATAGAAATGTGGGAAGAAAAAGCAAAAACTGCGCAAGGCAGAGATGCCCTCATCATTAAGAAAACTCTTATTGATCTGCGCAAAGACTAGTATGTGATTAAAAACGCATATCGTAGACCAATTGTATTTACACAAGTTGTGCGTTCCTCAAAGAACTACATTCCTCTTGATGGAGAAATTACAATTGACAAAGATGGCCTGCCGCACTCATAGGGCATCACTCTTTTGGATCCAAAAGTATGCTCAGCTATTCTTTGTAACTATTCTCGATTAAAGCAAGATAGCTGGGGAAATTTTGAATCTGATACGTGGTATTTGATTTATGATTTTGAAAATATTTGCGATAAAGCATTAGCTGACCATCCATTATATATGCGTATTGTTGAATATAAGATTGATGGTATGTAGAATATCGATATCCAAGAAGCTCTCTAGCAAGAATTCGGTATTAAACATAGCGTTGAATATATCTCCTCTCTATGGCGCAAGAAAATTCCAATGTTGATTGCGTCTGCTGCTGAAGATGAGTACCTAGATTGGTATTTTATGAAAGAGGCTAGAGGTAACTATAAACGCTGTAATCGGTGTGGACAAATTAAGTTAGCCAATAATAAATATTTTAGCATCAATAAAACCAGTAAAGATGGCTGGTATTCGATTTGCAAATCTTGTAGAAATAAGCGTCGTTTGGAAGATGTGGCTGGGCAGAAATAATCAAACCCAATTGGCAAAAATTTTAAGTCTAATGAAAGGAGAGATTATTTTTTATGGCAGAGCAAATTTATTGTTCAAAATGCGGGCGCACAAAATCCTCTGAAGAATTTTATATTTCAAATAATTTAGAAAAGTATCCAAATGAAGGAAAATTAAACTAGTGTAAAAAATGTTTAACGATGCATGTAGATAACTGGGACCCCGATACTTATCTATGGATTCTTCAAGAAATTGATGTGCCTTATATTCCAGATGAATGGAATAAATTACTTGCTACCTGGGGTAAGGACAAGTCAAAGATTACTGGACTTACAATTGTAGGTAGATATTTATCTAAAATGAAACTTAAATAGTATAAAGATTTTAGATGGAAAGATAGCGATTTCTTACAGGAAATGGCTAATAAAAAAATTGAGGAGGCCATGAAGCGTCAAGGCTTCGGTGCTGCGGAAATTGCTGAGTAGATTGAGCGCGGCTCTTTTACTTTGCCAGAAGGTGAGTTGCATGAACCACCAGCTCCGGCAAGACAAAATCAAGCGTACGCAGATTTTCCTCAAGAAGATTATTTTAATGATGGCGCAACTGACGCGATGGTTGCGGAACTTACCGACGAAGATAAAATTTATCTTCGTTTAAAATGGGGTAAAACTTATAAACCAGAAGAGTGGATCGAATTAGAGAAACTCTATATTGATATGATGGAATCATATGACATTTAGGCGGCAGGTGATAAGAATACATTATTACTTGCATGTAAGAGCTCTCTAAAGGCCAATTAGCTATTAGACATTGGTGATATAGACGGCGCGCAGAAAGCTATGAAAATGTATGATTCTTTAATGAAGGCTGGTAAATGGACTGCGCAGCAAAATAAAGCTGAAAACGGCGAATATGTTGATTCTATTTCTGAATTGGTAGCACTCTGCGAACGAGATGGTTTTATTCCTCGTTATTACGTAGATACCCCGCAAGATAAAGTAGATAGAGTTATTCAAGACTTACAAGATTATACAAGGAATCTAGTTGTTGAAGAAATGCACTTAGGTCCTCTCCTGGAGAGAGCTGTGCGTCAGATAGAATCTGATAGAGAGAATGAAATTGATGATGAAGATAATGATGAGCTTGAAAAACAACTTTATGAACAGTACGATGAAGAAAATACTGATGAAGATTATGAAGAATTTTATGAGCATGAAGAAGAAGAACGCAAGAAAAATGAAGAACTCTTTGAGCTATTGGAGAGTGAATAATTATGGCGTTACAAGATTTAATGGAAATGTCGCAAAAGCGACAAAAAATTGGTATATCAGAAGAGCGTATTGAGGCAATAAAACCCGCATTGCGGTAGTATATTGCCTTTTGGCGCGAATATCCAGATATGTTCATTGACTTCTTACAAACTGGAGCCGATACAACAGAAGTTCCAAAAGACGGCTTAAATTTTTTCTTTTATTAGCGAGTTTTCTTGCGTGTCGCTGTGCGGTTTCGCCAAGTTTATGCGACTTTCCCTCGTGGATATTCAAAATCATTCCTTGCGGTTCTTAGCCTTATGATTCGTTGTATCCTATACCCAGGAGCGAAACTATTCACATCTGCGGGCGGAAAAAGTCAAAGTGCTAGTATTCTGAAAGAAAAGGTTGATGAACTTTGCCGTCTGGTGCCAGCTCTTGGTCGAGAAATTGACCGTCGCCCCAAGAAAACGCAAGAGTCAAAAGACAAATGTATTTATGTGTTTAAAAATGGTTCTTACTTTGATAACGTTGCTGCCAATGAGCGTGCTCGTGGTGGCCGTAGACATGCCGGTGTTTTGGAAGAATGTGTTGGTATTGATGGAAAGATCCTGCAAGAAGTTCTAGTGCCGATGATGAGTATCTCAAGACGCTGTTTGGATGGTACGAAATAGCGAGATGAAACATTAAATAAGAGCTAGTTATATATTACAACAGCGGGCTAGAAAAACTCTTTCCCGTATCAAAAATTAATCCAAACATTAGTTAAAATGATTACTGAACCAGGGTCCGCATTTATCTTAGGAGGAACTTACAAAATTTTGGTCCTTTTAGGTCAATATGAAAAGACCTTTGTTCAAGATTAGAAGAGGGATGAAACTTTTAATGAAGCTGCATTCGGTCGTGAATATGAATCGCGCTGGTCTGGTACTGTTGAAGACGCATTCTTTAATGGTGAAGCTTTTGACCGCAGTCGCGTGATACTTTAGGCTGAAAGTGAGTATTCTGGACGCTCAACTCAGTAGAGCTATTACGTGGTCTCTATTGACGTTGGTCGAAAAGGATGCGATTCTGTGGCCTCAATAATAAAAGTTACTCCGCAATCAGTTGGAGAGGCATATAAGTCTCTTGTTAATATTTATACTTTCACAGATGAACATTTTGAAGATTAGGCATTAAAAGCGAAAAAGCTTTATTATAAATTTAAAGCGAAATAGCTTGTAATCGATGGTAACGGTCTTGGAATCGGTCTTATGGATTATATGATTAAGCGTCAAGTTGATCCTGTAAATGGCGATATATATCCCCCATTCGGCATTTCAAATGATGAAGAAGGATATTATAAAAAGTATTATACTCCAGATACAGAACGAGATGCAATTTATGTTATTAAGGCTAATGCGCCAATCAATACTGAAGCACATAGTAATTTGCAAGCTTAGTTAAATAGCGGCAAGTTGCGCTTTTTAATTGAGGAGCGTGTGGCAAAGACCAAATTGCTTGAGACAAAAGTCGGTTAGAATATGACTTCTGAATAGAGAGCAGAAAGACTTATGCCTTTCTAGCTTACAGATATTTTAAAAGAAGAGTTGTTAAATCTCCGAGAAGAAAATGAAGGCGTAAATATTATTTTGAAACAAGCTAATAAGCGAGTTAAGAAGGATAAAGTTTCTTCTTTGGAATACGGTTTGTATTATATAAAACAAGAAGAAGGCAGAAAGAAAAAGCGAAAGAAATTCAATGCAAAAGATTGGTGTCTAATGAATTGAGAAAGGAGGGCGCTATATGAGAGCAAGTTTTGGAGAAATAAAGATTGAAGAAATATTGAAGAATTATGGTATGAATTTTAAAATGGAATATATTTTCCCTGATTTAAGGTCGCCCAACGGAAAGCCTTTACGCTTTGATTTTGTTGTGTTTGATGATGATGGAAATATTGATTTCTTAATTGAATATCAAGGTAAGCAGCATTATGAGCCAAGTTCAAAATTTGGCGGTAAAAAAGGTTTTTACCAATAGCAGTTTAATGATAACAAGAAACGCAGATTTTGTGCCCTTCATGGTTTTAATTTAATAGAAATCCCATACACTGACGAAAATTTACTTTCTTATGAGTACATCATGGAAAAGGCCGGATACTGTTAAGAAGGAGGTGGGAAAGTGAGTCGTCAAGAAGAAATTCATGGCAAAGGCTTTAGTATGACTGGTGATAGAAATTCTACCACTTACGGCAAGATTAAAGTTGGAACCAAAACACTAAGTGATGCAACATTAAATCTCGGTGCATTAAAAAGTTTGAACTCTGAATGCGGCGATAAGAATACTATTCTTAAAGCTCTAGCTTCAAATGATATTGCGGCGCAGAGAAGAATCTCTAGATATTTTTATAAAACTAGTGGTATCTATGAGCGTACTTGTAATTATTTTGCAACTATGTTTAGATATGACTGGTATATTGTGCCTGAAGTATATGATGAAACTGTCGAAGAGAAAAAAGTTATACAAGACTTTGTGAAAATTTTAAATTATTTAGATAATTCCTATGTTAAGCAATTGTGCGGCAATATCGCTCGTGATGTTGTTGTATAGGGTGCTTATTACGCATATATCCAAGAGGATGGCGATTCTCTCGTCTTATAGGACTTACCCGTGGACTACTGCCGCTCCCGCTTTAATATTGGTGGAGTTCCAGTAGTGGAATTCAATATGCGTTTTTTTGATGAAAAGTTTACTGATGTGGCAACTCGCACACAAGTAATAAAAATGTTCCCCGCAGAGTTTGCTAAGGGATATATGTTATATAGACAAGGAAAACTTAACGCCGATGGATATTCTGGATTATCCGCAAGCATGAATTGCGGATGGTATACCCTCACTCCTGGCGCTGTAATTAGATTTACTCTAACTTCAGATGAGTCTCCTTTGTTTGTTAATGCATGTCCCGCGATTATTGACTTAGATGCTGCGCAGGACCTAGACCGTCGCAAGCAAATGTAGAAGTTGCTTAAAATTCTGGTCTAGAAATTACCAATGGATAAAAATGGTGATTTAATTTTCGACATTGATGAAGCACGTGATATCCACAATAATGCGGTTTAGATGCTGCGTCGTGCTGTTGGTGTTGATGTATTAACTACTTTTACAGATGTTGAATCTATTGATATGTCTGATAGAAATAGTTCTACCACTGTTGATGACTTGGAAAAGATTGAGCGCACTGTTTATAATGAATTTGGTGTGTCTCAGAACCTATTTAATACAGATGGTAATATGTCTTTGGACAAGTCCATTCTGAATGACGAAGGCACTATAAGGAGCCTTTTGTTGCAATTCCAAGTTTTTTTTGATAGAATAGTATAGAGGCGTGGAAAGAATAAAAAAAAGTATAGTTATAGATTCTATATGTTAGAAACTACACAGTACAATTATAAAGAACTTTCTAAAATGTATAAAGAATAGGTGCAATTGGGTTTCCAAAAGTTGCTACCTCAAATCGCACTTGGCCATTCTCAAAGCTCTATTTTAAATGGTATTTACTTTGAAAATGAGATTCTACATTTGAGCGAAATTATGTTGCCGCCTTTAATGTCATCTACTTTAAATGCAGAAGATGTTTTGGGCAACAAAGGAAAATCAAATGCTGCTGCTTCTCAAAGTAATACAGAAAAAGGTGAAGCGGGTAGACCCGAAAAGCCTGATGATTAGAAGAGCGATAAAACAATCGCGAATCGTGAATCTATGAGTTAAGGAGGACTAACCAATGAATTTAAGTCTTAAATTAGATTCTCCTTGCGAATTAATTAATATTGTTCCTTTTAATCCTTTAATCTCTAAATGCCAGATTAAGGTTTGCTGGGTGGGCGACGAAGCCAATCGCAATCGTAGCGTTATTACCAAAGAAGTTGCGCGCGATATGGCTAACTCCCTACCAGGCTCTCCTATTGTTGGATATTATAATGAAACTATTGGTGATTTTGAAGAGCACAATAGAGTTATTGATATTTCCAACGGCGAATTTAAGATTAAGGACACCACAAGACCTTATGGCTTTGTTGATTTAAACGCTAAATGTTGGTTCCAGAAATTCGATGACAATGGCGTGGAGCATGAATATCTAATGACTGAAGGTTGGTTATGGACCGGTCAGTATCCGGAAGCTTAGCGCATTTTGGAGCATGGCAATAATCAATCTATGGAATTGGATGAAAAATTAATTGATGCGCATTGGACAAAAGATGGTAATGGAAAACCGCAGTTTTTCATTATTAATGAGGCAATTATTTCAAAACTTTGTATCTTAGGTGAAAATTGTGAACCCTGTTTCGAGGGGGCGCAAATCACTAAAGTGCAATTCTCATTTGAGGAAGGTTTTAAAGAAACCTTATTCTCTATGATGAAAGAATTACAAGAAATGCTAAATGAAGGAGGAACGCCTGTGTTTACAACTTACGCAGTAGAAATTGGCGATACTCTGTGGTGCGCTCTGCACGAATATCTTGTGGCTAATCATCCCGATCAGGAATGTGAATATTGCTCCAGCTATCGTGTTGAAGGCATCTATGAAGAGGAGGGCCAAAAGTTCGCAATTCTTCATGAAACTTCTACCGGCGAATACTTTAGAATGAATTTCTCTATTAGTGAGGAAGAGGGCTATCAATTCAACTCTGAATTTATGGCTGTTGAAAAAGAATTTGTCCCCGCTGTTGAAGCTCCTCAGTTTGACCCCGAAGCTTACGCTCTATATGTGAGTGAGTATGCGGCAAACAAGAAAGCTGAAACAAAGGAAGAAGAAGATGAAGAAGTTTGTCCTAAGTGCGGCAAGCCCCTCGATGAATGCGATTGCGAAGACGAGGAAGAGGACAAAAAGGATAAATATGTTCTGGAAGAAATTCCTGAATATATGGAGCTTTCTGAGACCTATTCTGCTCTTGAAGCAAAGTATGGTGCTCTGGAAGCTGAACACAATGATTTAGTTGCTAAAAGTGAAGCTCGCATTGCAGAGCTGGAAACTCAACTTGGCGAACTAAATGCATTTAAACTTGAAGTTGAGAGAGAACAAAAGAAGACCATGATTAATGAAACCTTCTATATGTTGTCTAATGAAGAGAAGAAAGATGTTCTTGAAAATATTGACACATACTCTCTTAATGATATTGAAGCAAAGTTATCTATTCTTTGCGTGCGCAACAAGGTTAGCTTTAATAAAGATGGCGAGGAGCAAACCCCTGCTGGTGCTTACTCTTACAACATCTCTAGCGTGAACATGGAAGATGATTCCGTTCCCGCTTGGGTTAAGGCTGTTCTTGCAAAGCAAAAAACCATGTAATAAATTTTATAAGGAGGATATAGAAAATGGCTAAGACATTTTTGAAAGGCCTGAGCCAAGCTGCTTTCGTTGAATACGGCTATGGTCAGGTTGAACCCAACCATCTTTCTGCACAGCGTACCGCTCAGATTTACGCTCAGCTGCCCGCTGACAAAGAAATCGAAGTGCTGGAAAATGGTCAGTTTGTTAAGTATGACTACGAGCACGGTCTGGTTAACTTCACCGGCGTTGGTGAGTGGATGCTGGTTTACAACGAGCCCAAGCTGTACCGTGAAGGTCAGAGCGAATGCGAATTCGCAATGGTGAAGGGCAATTACGCTGCTAAGGTTTACAGCCCCAGCAATGGTGAGCTGTCCGAGCTGAAGGACGAAGAGGGCAATTACATCTATGCTCGCGACTATCGCGATATCGTGGCTCCCGCTTCTCCCTACGCTTTCAATGCTACTGAAGATCCCTTCCGCATTTATTCTCAGAACGTTGTCGCTGAGATGCCCGAAGGCACCACCATGGTTCCTCGCGTGTTCAAGACCAATATTGGCGACATTTACACCACCAACTGCATCAATGTTGCAGAGCCCAAGGTTGGCGATGTGCTGGCTCCCGCTGCTGATGGCATCCTGGCCGCTGCTGGCGAAGATGCTACCATGAAGTGGCAGGTTGTTAAGGTTTACACCATGCCCGATGCACAGCCCGGCGTCAAGCTGATGCGTATCGCTTAATGAAAGGAGAGAAGAACAATGGCTTTAACTAAAAATGATTTAGTGCAATTAGGTAAAATTGCAATGGGCGCTAATCCTTCTGCTCCTACCGCTTACAGCTTCAATGACCAGAACCTGTCTTATCAGGGTGTTAATGAAGTGCTGCGCGAAGAGCTGAATGCTTTAGCTTGCGATCACGCTACTTATCGTGAAAATAAGAACCTCATCTTCCGTATTATGGAGGAAATTCTGGACGATATCCTGCCTAAGAAGGTTAAGGATCGTTACAGTGAACTAGCTGAAGTTCGTACTTTTGCTCAGGGTGATAAGGTTGAGTTCAAGCGCAACCGCACCAACAACCGTCGTGCAAAGCAGTTTGTGACCCGCGTTGGTCTGGCTGGCGTGTACGAAGTGTTCAAGCTGGGTAAGAACGAAGAAACCTTCGAGCTGAAGACCAGCGCACTGGGTGGTGCTGCTCAGATCGGCTTTGAAGAGTATCTGGATGGCCGTATTGACATGGCTGAAGTTCTGAACTACATCATGGAAGGTATCGATGAGACCATCCAGGAAGAAGTTATGAAGGCTATGGAAAGTGCTATTAATCAGCTGCCCGCTGCTAACCGCATCTCCATCAATGGCTTCCATGAAGCTACTATGGATCGCCTGGTTAACATCGCCAAGGCCTATGGCACTCCTGTTATTTACTGCACTCATGAGTTTGCTACTCGCCTGATTCCTAGTGAAGCTTGGGTGACCGAGTCTCAGAAGGAAACCATTTGGAACAATGGCTGGCTGGGCAACTACAAGGGTACCAAGGTTGTTATCCTGGATCAGAGCTTTACTGATGAGACCAATGTGACTAAGGTTATCGATCCTCGTCACTGCTGGATTATTCCTACTGGTTCAAATGGCAAGCCTGTGTTCGTCGCTCTGGAAGGCCAGACCCTGGTTGACGAGCGTCAGAATGCTGACTGGAGCCGCGATGTTCAGGTTTACAAGAAGGTCGGCGTTGCAGCTATGCTGAACAACAGCATCTGCCACTACTACGACTCAAGCCTGAAGATGACTACAATTTAATAGTTAAATTAATTTTGGGGGAGAGGGGAATTTCCCCTTCTCCCCTATATTTTATTTTGGAGAAAAAGGAGAAATTTTATTATGGAATTTGATATGAAGAAAATGGTCAGTGTTAAGAATAGAAGTGCAGGTATTGTAATCTATAAGATTCCTGATCGTAGTATTACTAGAGAGTTTAAGGTTGCTGAGGAAAAGCAGATTCCTTATGAAGAACTAGTGTGGTTAAGCTATCAAGATGGCGGCAGAGATTTGATGGAGAATTTCCTGCAGATTAAAGATATCGCCGCAACTGAAAGCCTGGATATTCACACTGAGCAAGAGTACTTTATGAGCGAAGAAGATGTTATTAAGCTTCTGCGTGAAGGCTCACTGGATGCTCTGCTGGATGCCCTGGACTTTGCTCCTGAAGGTGTTATTCACCTGATTAAGGACCTATCTGTGTCCCTGCCTTTATATGATATGCAGAAACGTGAAGCCATCCAAAAGGCTACTGGTTTTAATGTGACTGCCGCAATTGAATATTCTCGTGATGATGAGGACGAGGCGAAAGCTCCTGCGGCTACTCGCCGGGTTCAGTCCACTACTGAGACCCCTAATGCGCCCACTCGTCGCACCGAAAATACTCTCGTAGTTGAGAATAAGTATAACGTCGTAAATAAGTAAGAGTGAGGAGGGCGATTATGGCAACATCCTTTACAGAGGTATATAATCGCTTTCTCGGAAAAATTACTGACGATATGTATATGGAGTTAACTCCATAGGATACAATTAGAGACTTGCGTAACTTACTCATTGATGCCATTCCTAGCTTTGAGTTCCCGCGCAAAGATCTATATAATTACAGTATTGAAACTATTACAAAATCCGCTGCCGAAGTTGGTGAGGCGGATTTTGTTTTAAGTGAAGACTCCACCGAAACCACAGTTGAAAATTCCTCTTTCATAAACTCTCTTGATAGCGAAGAAATTAATATTTTAGCTATCTTAATGATGATTGGTTGGACTCAGAGATAGATTACGTCTATTGAGAACACTCGCATGAAATACAGCGGCTCTGATTTTAAATTTACTTCTTAGGCAAATCACTTGTCTAAGTTGCTAAATTTATTAGCTGAAACTCAAAGACAATCTCATCATATGCAGAGATTGTATAAGCGTCGTCGTCATAATGATGGCGGCAATTATGAGTCGAACTGGTCTGTATTAGGAGATATCAGTGCTCTTGACTAAATATGGCGTAGCAGAAGTAACTGACACGCAACAGACAATCATGAGACTAACAAACCAATTATGGAAGTTAATTCCAATGAGAGAGAATGAGGAGGACTGGCAGAAACAGCTTGACAGTTTGATTCTAGAGATTACAGGGATGAATGAAATCTTTGTGATTAATGGAACTTTGATGTGTCTGCTTAGTAAGTTAGAAGGTCTTAGGACTGTACCTGATGTGCCTTTTAATTTATACAGAAAAACTGTCTTTGAGTCCATTAGTTTACTATAGGAGTTCGGCCGTGGTATCGCACAATAAGCGACTAATGGAAGCTCGGTTGGGGGTCTACGAGAAGCCCGAATATGAGAAACCAGGAGTAGTCGATGATTAGGCTACACGCCTGGAATCTATGGGCGGCTATCGTCAGCAAGATAGAATGATTCGAGCAAAGCGTCAATCGCTCGATAGAGCATTATTTAATTCATATCAAGCGGCAGAAATTTCTCCGATTACAGATCCTTTAGTGCGCCATCGCGCGCTGATTAACCCAAATGTGGTTAAGTAGGATTATGATGATAAAATCCTGTCTACTGGATATGAAAACAATTATAAGCCTGGTGATGTATTCACCTGGCATGGTCGCCAAGGCAACACAACTGTTGATAGCTAGTGGATTATTTATCTACAAGATTTAACAGAGTTAGCTTATTTTAAAGGCGACATTCGCAAATGTAATTATTATGTGAGATGGCAAAATGATAAAGGAGAATAGTTGGGTCGCTGGTTCGCCATTCGCGGTCCAGTGGAGACAAAACTTTCTTCTTCTCAAAAAGAGGGCGTTAGTTTTGACTCTCCTAATCATTCATTGAACATTTTAATGACTAAAGATAGTGAAACAATTAAATATTTTTAGAGATATTCTAAGTTCTATGTAACTGGTGTAGATGAGCTTACTGATCAGATTTGCTGGCGAGTAGTAGCAACTGATACAATGAGTATGCCTGGTGTTTTAGAGATTAGCGCAACCGAATATTATTCTAATGAGTTTGAGGACGAAGATGGAATTGCTGGTTCGCTGATTGTTACACCTACTGAACCAGAAGCGCATAGTGAAATTCAGGGTAAGAGTATTATTAAGCCTAAAATGAGTTATCTGTATGAGTATACCGGTGACTCAGAGGGCTCTTGGTTAATTGATGCAAAGGTGCCAGTTACCATGACTGAAAAGGGAAAAGCCGTAGAAATTATATGGACAAAGACCTATAGCGGGGAGTTTACTCTTTCTTTTGGCGATGTTTCTAAAAAGATTACTGTTGAGTCACTATTTTAATATCTGGTGAGAAAAAGGAGATTTATATGAAAATTGTAAATTATCAGTTTCCTAAGTCAAGCTTTTTGGCGATGGAAAAAGATTTATAGTTGATTACGGATTTGATGTTTAAGAACAAGCGATTAAAAAAGTTATTGCACTATACAGTGCCGAATGCGTTAGATCAAAAGGATCTAACTCAAGAGGAGACTTATGCGCTGTTTGGTAAAAATATTAAAATTGTTCCTAAGCTTTATGTAGATGGCTCAGTTTTAAGTTATGTTATTATTAGTTTTGATAATTTCACACCCAATGCAACAAATCCGGAATTTAGGGATAATGTTATTTCTTTTGATATCATTTGTCATTTTGATCAATGGCAGCTTTAGGACTTCCAGTTGAGACCCTATAGAATTGCAGCTGAGATTGATTCAATGATTAATGATAAACACCTTTCTGGTATTGGCACTTTACATTTTCTTGGCGCGAATCAAATCATTTTAAATGATGAGTTTGCCGGCTTAAGTTTGATGTATAGCGCAATTCAAGGGGAAGAAGATAAGAAAAATATGCCTAATCCTGCCGACGAAGAAGAATTTATTGCTGACTTTAATGAAATGTATAATCAGTGATGGATTATAGATTGGCGTTAATGGCGGGAATAGATATTCCAATTCCAGAATGTTAGCTGGTATTACATCAGCCTAGTGTTAAAGAAATTGCATATATAGGGGAAGTAAATTTTTTTACAGGGGTTCAATGTCTCTGCTTACAAAAAAATATGGTAATTTAGGACGAATCTCTTCTATAGACTACAACGAATTTTCAAATATTTATGACGATAATGAGCGAGAAGTAGACTGCTGACAAGAAAGCAGATGTGCTTCAAGTCCTTACAGTCTTGTTTCCTAAATATAAAGTGATTTTCACTCCTCGGGCAATTATGTTCAATTCAGAAGAAGGGAATTTCATGATAGATGAAGGAAACTTTGAAAATTTACAATAGGTTTTATCTGATATTTTTTGTTTGTAGCATTCGGATTAGGCGAACTTCAATCCGGCTAATAAGAAAGCTAAAGAAATAGCTGATAAACTTATGAAAGCGAGACAAAAAGTGGCTTAGCTTAAAGCTCAATAGGGCGGAGAGGGAAGTGCTCTCGCGCAGTATGTCTCTACAATTACTATTGGTGTAGCGTCAATGTCTTTAGCAGATGCTTTAGATTTGACAATGTATCAGTTGTATGATTTGATGGAGAGATATTCACTTTATATCAACTGGGATATCGATTTGCGGTCGCGTCTTGCGGGCGGTAAGCCGGATAAACCAGCTGAAAACTGGATGAAAAACATCCATTAAATATTAAAAATTATTTAAGGAGGAAAATATACTATGAAATATGGTATTCGCGAAATTTGCGACGTCGTTCTGAAGGCCAAGTCCAAGATGACTGTTGGTAATAGAATTTTCTACAAGAACGAGCCTGTTATCTACTTTGATAGCCTGAAGACTTCTACTATGGAAGGCGCTGCTACCACTGTTTATGCTCAGGGTGGTCGTGGTAACTCCCGTCTGATCGCTTGGGAAGGCGAGCGTACTGTCACCTTCACCATGGAAGATGCTCTGATTTCTTCTCTGGGTCTGGCAATTCTGACTGGCGCAGATGTTATTGAGGCTACTGACAGCAAGCCTGTTATTCAGCACATTACTGAAACTGTTGAAGTGCCCGCCGGTGGCATTAAGCAAGGCCAGCTGCCTTTATTTGAGCTAAGTAATGCTCCTCACGTAGATGGTGAGAATGATTGCATTTACGTTATGTTCTTAGATGAAAATGGTAGCGCTTACACTGAGCCCTATATCTATTCTGTGAGCGAAAAGAATGCCAAGGCTATTGGCCCCAAGCGCATCACTGATAAACTTGATGTTTCTAAGTTTACTCCCAAGGCTGCTTTGGTTGATTACTACACTGCTCGCAAGAGTGGTGCACAGCAGATTGAAATTACTCCCGATAAGTTCGGCGGTAACTTCTACTTAGAGGCTTCTACTCTGTTCCGTGACACCAATGGTGTTGACATGCCTGCAGAGTTCATCATCCCCAACTGCAAGGTGCAGTCCAACTTCACCTTCACCATGGCTTCTAGCGGTGATCCCTCAACCTTCACCTTCACTATGGACGCATTCCCCGACTACACTCGTTGGAATCCCACTAAGAAGGTTCTGTCTGCTATCCAGGTTATTACTGAAGCAGAAGAGGAAGAAAACACTGTGCGTAAAGCAACAGATGCTTTCGAAGACAAGAACAGCAACAATAAGATTGACGACGGCGAAGAAGTGCTCGGCGAAGAATAATTAACCATTTAAGGAGGAAGAGAATAATATCTCGTCCTCCTTTTTTGTTTTATATATTTGAGAGAAAGGAGTAAAAAAAGATGATCGTATAGCAAAATAATATTAACATAGATAGCGCATAGATAAATTCTATTATTGATACTACAGTTGCTGAAGTATTTTAGGATATGAATATTTAGAGTGTTACTATTAAACAAAAATACTACCAGTCAATTGCATAGCTTTTAAAAGAGATTGAAGTCTATTTCGTTTAGACCGAACGGATTGCAAAAACAAAAAGGTCTTCTAAATTATCTAATCCTTATGCTCCAGAATATGGATTTTCGACGACTGAAATCGCGTATGCTATATAGGCAGAAAAAAAGGAATAGGCTATTATATATAATAAACTTAATCAAATTTTAGCTTATTTGAGATAGGGGCAAGAAATTACTTATTCTTTCTACATTAAAGATACTTAGAATAGAATGTATCGTTATGAAATTCCAGAATCTCAAATTGATACTTTTACTTCAATAGTATAGCAAACAACTTTTAAAGCAGACGCTTAGCTGCGTGAATTCGCCGAAGTTTCAATTCAAAGGCTGGAAAATGCGTAGATAATGAATAAACATATTGAGGCTTTTATGAAAGCTATAGATGCCACTGGATTAAAGGTGAAATAGGCAGATAGATATGAAGCATTTGAGTACCATTATTAGATGATTGATAATAAAAATAAAGAAAATTTTTCTCATTCCTTTAATATTGAAGGTATTAGAAAATGGATTTTAGCTAGAGGACATGATACAGTCGGATGGTGGGTTAGAGGAGATATAGGTTTAACCAGTGTTAAATCTACTGACTTAACAAAAAAGTATTTGTTTTTAAATCTTGCGTCTAAAAAAAGTCTATAGGAAGTATATGGATTATTAAAACAATTATTTGCTTAGGACTCATTGTCTCAGGAAGGTGTTAGCAGACTGGTTAAAGCTTTTACTCCAGCAGTATCAGATCTAAAAAAGAATACGGCTGTTGATGTAAAAAAAATTGTTGAAGATTTAATTAATAGTTTAATTAAATAAAAAAACTTGACAATCCAAAAAATTTTTGATATAATAAAGAAAAATAAGCGGGAAACCGCGGAGCAAAAGGAGAAATTAATTATGGCAAAAGTTGCATTTAATAAACTTGGTTTGAAAATGAACCAAGAGATTGAAACGATTGAATACAATGGACAAATCATTGAAATTAAACAGTATCTTCCTGTTAATGATAAGTTAAAGATGATGGGTGAAATTCTGGAGAACACAATGGATCAGAATAATTTTGCCAATCCAGTGAAATAGGCAGTATTTACTGCAATCGCAATTATTGAGTATTATACCAATATTAACTTCACCGATAAGCAAAAAGAAGACCCAACCAAATTATATGATATCATTAATAGTAGTGATATTTTTGATATTATCTTAATAAATATCCCAGAAGCGGAGCGCCAAGAAATTGAGGAGGGTATTAATGGTATTATTGTTGCCTATTATCAATATACTAATTCTATCCTTGGAATTCTTGAAACTATGAAAAATAATTATGATAGTTCCGCCTTGGATATTTCTAAGCTTTTGGAGGAAATTAACAGCCCTGAGGCTTTTGAGACCTTAAAACAAATCGCCCCCGCGATGGTTGGTCCAAATAATTAAATTTTATACAGATCATTTTCAAAATAATTGAGAATAACGGTGGCTCTTGAGATTTTATTCTCAAGAGCCATTTTTGTATTATATACATTTGGAGAAAGGAGTAAGATATATGAGTAATCAACAAATTAGAGTTAATTTAATGTTTGATGCTAACACTACTGCTGCAAAAAGTAATATACAGCAATTAGCTACTTTATTACAGTAGATTGCTACACCAAAAACAGTCACTGTAAATGGCGGAGCGATCTAGCAAGCAGCATAGGCGGCGCAAAGTTTATAGATGCATTTATAGAACGCTATGAATGTAAATACAGGTAAATTAGATTTAACAAAATTAAATTTTAGTTTAAAATAGGCTGGTCTGTCTTTAAATGATTTAAGCGTTAAATTAGTGGCTTCAGGCACTTAGGGTCAATAGGCGTTTATTAAATTAGCAAATTCTATTGCTCAAGCTGGAGCTCCAGCAGCGTAGTTAAATGCTACTGTTACACAATTCTTAAAAACTATGAGTTCTGCAATGATGTGGAATGTCGCCTATGGCGCTCTGTAGACGGTAACAGACAGTATGAGAGATGCTGTTAATTACGCAAAAGACTTAAATGGTGCGTTAAATGATATAGCCATAGTTTCTAATCTAACAGGTAAAGAGTTGGATGATTTTGCTGTTAAAGCGGCGAAAGCTGCTAAAGCCTTGAATACAACCACTACTGAGTATGCAAAGGCTGCGTTGATTTTTTATCAACAGGGTTTAAGCGGCAAAGAGGTTGAAGAGCGCGCTAATGTAGTCACTAAGTTGGCGCAAGTTACCGGAGAAAGTGCTCAGTAGGTTTCGGACCAAATGACTGCTGTGTGGAATAACTTCTATGATGGCACGAAAAGTTTGGAATATTATGCTGATGCTATTACAGCCCTTGGTGCTGCGACAGCTTCTAGCTCAGATGAAATTACTCAAGGCCTTGAAAAATTTGCAGCCATTGCTGAGACCGTAGGACTTAGTTATGAATACGCGACAGCCGCGCTTGCAACTGTTACTGCGTAGACTCGTCAAAGTGCAGACGTGGTTGGTACTGCATTTAAAACATTATTTGCTCGTATTTAGGACTTGGAACTCGGAGAAACCCTAGATGATGGGGTGACTCTTGGTAAGTATTCTGAAGCTTTGGCCGCTGTTGGCGTTAATATTTTAGATGCGAATAACCAAGTTAAAGATATGGATGATATCTTGGACGAGGTCGGTAAAAAATGGAACAGCATCGGTAAAGCACAATAGACTGCGTTAGCATAGACCGTAGCTGGTATGAGATAGTATACATAGTTTATCGCAATTATGGATAACTATGATGAGTTTAAAATTAATGTAGACATTGCTTCTGGGGCAGAAGGCACTTTAACAGAACAGTGGAAAGTTTGGGCCGATAGCTATGAAGCAGCTGCAAAGCGAGTAGAACAAAGAAAAAATGAGTTATATGAAGCACTATTAGATGACGAATTTGTTATTGGTATTACCGATGCTTTTGCTGGTTTGATAGGTTCTATTGGAAAAGCCGCAGAAGCGATGGGCGGTCTTGGACCTATTATTTTAACTGTTATTGGGTTATTCGCCAATAGATTAATTCCAATAGTTTCTAATGCAGCAACTCACTTCGTGCAGAATTGGCGTATTATGAGCGGCGCTGCTCAAGAAGAGAGTTTGAGAACAAAAGAAGCTATGCGCTAGCTAACAGAAGAAATGATTAGTAGTAATGCAGTTACAGAATCTTAGGCAAGAGCCTTAGAGTTAACTAATCAACTCTCTGTGGCGAAAGAAAAATTGTCTAGAATTTCTCGTTTTTTAACTGATGCTTAGAAGGCGGAGTATGAGTAGAGGATGAATCTCTACGAGGCTGGAACGCTGGAATTATAGTAGCTAATTGAATTGGAAGCTCAAAAGAAAAAAGAGGCGTCAAGCGCTAAGACTTCTTTTGGAGTTTCAAATCGAAAAGCAATTGATGCTGCGAATAAAAAGTTTTTAAGAGATAGTGCCAATACAGAAGATAGAGAAATAGAATCATTAAGAGCTAGAATCGCAGAGGATCCAGGTAATAATAGAGGCGGCCGTATAACGAAATGGAATAAAAGAATTGAAGAATTAGAAGCTCAAAAATAGAATACTGCGATATAGAGACAGCGCATCCAAGAATCATCTACTAGAGGATCCTAGGAAAAAATTATTGGCACGTCTTCTTTCTTTGCTTCTGAAGATTTCGAAGGCACTAAAGAGTCTAAGCTTGGTGTCCAATATGAATAGAGCATGCTCAAATCTTTATTTTAGAACGATATGGGCATGTCTGAAGTGGGAGATATTTCAAAAGATTTAAATATTGATACTAGTGTATAGAATTTAGAAAAAGTAATTCAAAAAATTCAAGAGGTGAAAACTACTGGTGAGGGTGTAGATTAGTTCGCTATTGAGCTTGATAATAGTTTAAGAGAATTAACACCGGAAGAAGTTGAATCTCTTAAAGTTGGATTTGATAAGCTTAGTGGAAGTTTATCTTTAACTGAACAAGATACTGCAGAAGTGGCTGCTGTTTTTGAAAAGTTGAAAAAAGGTGGAAAACCAACCGAATCATAGATTAATACAATTAAAACGGCTTTAAGCGGCATGAGAGGCGCTTGTGATCGAGCCTCTGTAGACCTAGAAGAACTAGAAGCATCAATGATTGATACTTTTTAGAAAACTGGCATTGGAAAAGATGAATTATTAAAACTAATAGATAGTTTGGGGCTTAGTGCGGAAGCAACTGAGCAGCTTAAATAGAAATTAGCTGCATTAGAAGCAGAATCTAAAGATATAGCGATAGCGCCTTAGTTGACCACAGGACAGGTCTTTAGCAATGTAATAGCTTCAGCAGGTTAGCTGGCTGGAAGACTTTCTATGGTAGTTAGTTCCTTCCAGATGTTTGGATAGGCTTTTGACGAATCTGTACCCCCTGCGCAACGATTAACTAGTGTGCTAATGGGATTAAGTATGCTTCTTCCAATGATATCTGGATTATGGAATACTTTTGCCGCAATAACAACAGTTGTAAATGTTGCTACAAAGAATAGTATATCATTAAAGAATAAAGAAGCTTTAGCGACGGCTTTATAGATAGCATTAACTAAAACGCTCGGTGCTGAAAAGGCTAAAGAAACTGCTGCTCGATGGGCCAATGTTGCTGCTATGCTTGCTGAATTTTGGTGGATTGGTATTATTATTGCGGCAATTGCAGCATTAGTTGCTATTACAGTTTCTTTAATAGCAGCTAAAGAGACAGACGCTGAAAAGTCTGAAAAAGCTGCAAAAAAAGCCAGTGAATTAGCAGAGCAATATAAAAGGACTAAAGAGGCGTATGAAGATTTAAAAAATTCACTCTCTGACTATGAAAATCAGTTAACTGCTTTAAATAAATTAAAAGAGGGTACTGACGAGTGGAAAGAATCCGTTGAAAATTTAAACGCGCAAGTAATGGAGCTGATTTAGAAATATCCAGAATTAGCTAAATATGTTACAAATGATAACGGCGTATTAAAATTTACTGATTATGATGCTGTGTTAGACATTTATAAGGATAGAGTTAATGCTTAGTACAACGCCTCTATAGATGCTAATTTATAGGCAAAAAAGGCAAAAAATCGTGCAAATAGAACAGACTTTATTGAGCATAACGGTGATTTTTATACTGCTAGCGATTGGTTTAATTAGATAGGCACAAGTACAGCGACGGGTGGAATTGTAGGCACTGCAGTGGGCGCTGGAGTGGGTAGTGTTCCGTTGGCGGTAATTGGTGCCGCTGGAGGGCTTGCTTATGGCACCACTCAAGCCATTATAGATAATGCCAATGCGGCAAATTTGATGGACGATGCAATTACTAAAATTAGCAATGCCTATCAAACAGATACCAGTATTTTTAAAGATTTTGAATAGACATTGGCAAATTTAGGTATTACGAATCAAGCTTTAATCGACGCGCTGGTATTAAACAAAGATGCAATATTTAGATTAGTGGACGCGGAAAAAGACGCAGCAGATCAAGAAGAAGTAATTAGACAAAAAAAGGTTGATAATTTATTAAATTCTCAAGGTTTTTATAGCGAGAATTATTTTGGAAATGTATAGAAGTTAGTAAGTAATAAGTATCAAGAAGAAATAGACAATAAAAAAGACGAAGATAAATACAATCCAGATAAATGGCATTCAAGCGGTTGGAGCACCTGGTACTCTTTTGGAGCGGCGCATAAAGGCACTGACACGGGTGAGGCTTCAGCTAAAGAGTACGCTGAACTTATGGGCTATGGCAATGAATTTGATGTAACTGATTTTCAAGGTGACCAAATCAAATTTAAATATAAAAAAGAAGGCGAAGACGAGTTCACTGAATCAACAGTCACCTATGAGGAGATGGCAAGAGTCTTGGCTGAGAATGCGGTTGCTCAAGAAGAGGCTGTAGTTCAATACGCCACTAGAATTACGAATACAATTGCAGGCTTGACTCAACAAGGAAATGAAGCTGCAGCAGCTTTATTGCAGGAAGGTAATTTAGATTATGTAATTTTATCAGAATAGTAGTAGGAAGATCTTAAAAATGGTGTTTTAACTTCAGTCTTTCCAGATAGTAGCGAAGCGGAAATATAGCAAATTGCGAAAGATTTTGGATATGGAACTATTGAAGCCATGTAGGACTCTTTTGCAGAAGCGGCCGCTCAATATGATCCTGTTTAGGCTGCGGCCAATATCGCAAGACGTACTGCTCAAGAGATTAATGCTATCTTTTAGGCTGGTGCAGAGACGTTAAATACAACGACAGATGCGTTAGAGATGTATGCCTCTGCACTTATAGATGCTAATCCAGAGCTGGAAAAAAATAAAAAATTAGCTGCCTAGTTGGCGGTTCAACATTTTAAAACAGCAAAAGGTTTAAATAATTTACAAAAGACTTTTAAAGAATATGCTGATGTTTTATAGAAAGCTGATAAAAGTTCTATAGATTACTATGAGGCTTTAGGGAAATTAAATCAAGCCATTGAAGAAACATTCGGCGTGAAGGTTTCAGCCGATTTTTTAGAAAACGAAGAAAATTTAAAAGATTTAGAAAAAGCTGCCAATAACGATGTATAGGCTTTGGCGAGATTAAAAAAAGCAGTTAATGAAGATTTTATTCTTAATTTGAATATTAATGAAAATGCAAAAAATGTGTTGAATCAAAAAATTACAGAATTAAGCGATTTGGCACTAAATTCGCCTATTGGAACTTCATTAGTTCTTGATGATTCAAATGCGATAGCTGCATTAAATGAAGCCTTGTATACTGGCGAAGCCACCATTGATCAGATAGAATCAATGTTTAATAATGCCAATCTTTAGATGCCTGAGTATAAAACAAAATGGGTTGATGGAGAGGTCACTAAGTCTCATTCAGAAACTAAAGTTGTAGGACCTCTTGGAATAGAGTATACAACATCTTCTGATACCACTACTACAGCTCAAAAAGCAATACCTTACTTCGGGGATTCTGCACCAACAACAGATAGCTCTGGCAATGTTACCAGCTACGGTGGGGGTGGATCACTAAAAATAACTACCTCTGGCAATGCCGCATCTAATGCTAATGTATTAAAATATTAGGGAGATAGCGATGACGGTAGTGGCGGAGGCGGTGACTCTAAGAAAAAGAATCTTGCAGATGAAATAGAGCGTTATCACGAAATTGATAAAACTTTAGAGCGTCTTGAAAAAGATTATGACCGCATTTCTAAAGCCAAAGACAGAGCATTTGGTAAAAGTCGCTTAAGCTATCTTGATTAGGAAATCGCGAAGACTAAAGAGCTGGCAGATGCAACCAAATAGAAGCTTGCAGAAGCTGAAGAAAATTTAGCAAAAGATCGTGCGGCATTAGAGAAATATGGTGTTTCAACTAACGAATATGGGGAAATCACAAATTACGATGAGGTTGTAGCTGCTTAGGTTGAGGCATATAATGACAATCCGGAAGGATAGGAAGATGCTTACTCCACCTTTAAAGACGAATTAGCTCAATATGAAGAAACTCTTGCTTTAATCTCTGATTTAGAGGCAGACATATAGGATAAGGATTATTAGGCTGCTGATTTGGCTCTTGAAAAAGTTCAATACGAAGTTGAATTAAATGTTCGTCTTGCTGACAATGACCTGAAGCTCATTGAATTCTAGTTGGAAAATCTTGGCGAAACAGTCGATGATGTTGCTAAGAAATTCGAGCTGATGGGTAAGTCTGCGAATGCTAATTTTAGAAAGTTAGAAGCTGCTGAAAAGGGCATCAGAGACACGCTTGAATTAAGCGGATTCACAGCGGAAGAAGTCGAGCGAATGATCGCTAACCCCGAGCTAATCGCAAGTATGATAGAGGGCAAAGAGCTTACAGAAGACCAAGTAGGCGCTCTCGAAGAATATGTTGATTAGATTATTGATGGCACCGGCGAATTGCAAACCATGAGAGATGAAATTTCTGATAACCTAGTTACAGCATTCGAAGATATGAATAAAGAATTCGATGATAGTACTGAAAAGCTCGATCATCTCACTTCTATGATTAGTTCCTTCTAGAATGTTATCGATCTAGCTGGTGAAAAAGCGCTTGGTGTTAGTGCGGAACTGATGCAGGATATGCTGAAGTCTCAGGCCGCAATTGCAAATAGCCAGATTGAAGTGGCCAAGGCTAGACTAGAATAGAATAAGGCTGCTCAAGCAGCGCTATAGGCTGAGCTAGAGGCAGCAACTGGTGAAGAGGCAAAGAAGGAGATTCAAGAAGCTCTTGATGAAATTAACGCTCAAGTTATGGAAGATGAAGAAAATCTCATGTCCGCGCTTGAGTCCGGCTTACAAGCCGCGGCAGATTTGTTTGCTCGCGAGATGGACGACATTATAGCTTCTTTCGAAGACGCATTTGCTGGTGCTTATGGAACCTTCGAGCAGATGCAAGCTGCATATGACCGCCGCAAAGAAATGAACGCTTTATATTTAAATGACTATCAAAAGATTTATGAGTTATCTAAATTAAATCGTGATATTATGAATTCTATTGATGAAACCGATAGTATTCGTGCTAAGGAGCGTTTACGCGATATCCAAGAAGAGATTAATGCTTTGCAGGAGTCTAATGCGGAAATGACTCAGTACGAAGTAGATGAGCTACGCGCCCGCTATGATTTACGAGTCGCAGAAATTGCGTTGGAAGAGGCGCAAAACGCGAAGTCTCAAGTCCACATGACTAGAGACGCAGAGGGCAACTGGGGCTATACCTACACTGCTGATGAGAATGCTGTTGGAAGCGCTCAGTAGAATTACGAAGATAAATTGTATGCTTATTAGCAATTGCTACAGCAAAATACTGATGAGATGGTGGACCGTCTAGTCCAAATTCCTTAGGAGTATGCTGAAGCGGTCGCTAAGGTATATGAAGATTAGACTCTTACCGATGAACAGCGTCAATTAGCAATCGAAGACATTAATGAACACTACCGCGGAATGTATGAGCATGTCGTCGAGTAGCTGAAGATGACTAATGCGGATGCCGCAGCCCTATACGCGGAAGATTGGTCCGAGTATAGTAAGATGACTGGTTACAAGATTAGTGCCGATGAAGATTGGGTTGACAGCTTCTCTGAGACTATTGGATCTTAGGTGCTTGGTCTTACCAATTTAGAAGCGGCTCAAGACCGCTTTGAAGTAGAAACAACTACGATGTTACAAGCATTAGATGGCGCGTATTCTAATTATCAAGAAAATGTAAAAGAGACTTTAGGTCTCGCCATTGATGATGTAGATAAGTTCCTGGGTCTTGATGGCTCTGAAGGTGGCTTGAAGTATTATCTAGACGAGGCTGAAAAAGAAGCCGGTGAAGCGGCCGATGAGGCAAAGCGCATTGGTACTGAAAATGCTGAAGCATTTAAGACTGCAGCCGAGTCAGCTGGTAAGTGGCTATCTGACTATAGTACAAAAATTGATGAATGGAACACAAAGACTGCCTCTGTTGCCACTGCAGTTCATAGCGTTATTACTGAGTACTCAGGTTTAAGTAGCGCGTTGGAAGATGTGACTAAGAAATATTAGACCGCTACAGTCGCTGCACAAGCCTATGTAGATACGTCCGGCAATAGTAGTGGTCTTGGAAACACGAATCTTAGTGGAAACACGAGACTATCCATGAAAGCTACAGGCAATTATACTGGAATCGTTAGAACTACATTATCCGCCAACAACTCGAAAATAGTAAATGGAGTTTATTATACTCGAGTATACGTAGAAGGATAGGAATATTGGGTTAACAATACAGATCTGTCAAAAGGAAAAGTTTTGCACGGCGGCCCAAGTGGAGCAAGCATTGAAGTCAAAAATATTCCTAAATATAAGTATTAGTCACTGGATACTGGTGGTTATACTGGTGAGTGGGATTCTTCAGGACGCGTTGCTATGCTCCATCAAAAGGAGTTAGTCCTCAACGCCCGCGATACAGAAAACTTCTTAGCTGCTGTTGATATTCTTCGCGGCATTACCTAGAGCATTGATTTACAGGCCGCCTCTCAATCCAATATCCTTGGTGCGATTGCGGCAGCCTCGGTTACGCCGACCACTTAGACGCTCGAGCAAGAAGTAACAATTCACGCCGAATTCCCGAACGCAACTCAACGCACGGAAATTGAAGCAGCATTTGACTCACTTCTCAATCGCGCATCACAGTTTGCAAATCGTAAAAAATAATGGTATAATAGTGGTGTAGATAGATAAAACTATCTACACCACTTTTTCTTTTGGTCAATATAAGAAAATATTGAATTCAGATTTTTGAAATAAAATAAAGGAGAGAAAGGAGAAGATAGATATGAATTTAGATTATAATGAAGTTTTATTAGAGTCTATTTAGACTTTAATTGATGCTTCTTTGCAGCGTATTGTAATGGATCGCAATGTAGTTTGTACCGTTGTGGATAACACAGATAGAGACGAAGGCCACTATAAAGTGACCCAAGACGGCAATGTAATCTATGACGCATATAGTGAAAGCACGAGTTATGCTCGAGACGAGCAAGTGCTTGTTTTATTTCCTAAGGATGATACTTAGAAACGCACAATTATTAGTCGCTATATTACTAATACCGATGAAAAGCCTTTGGCCTATGTTTCTAGCAAAGAGAAGTTGGTTCAAATTGGAGAAAATTTAGTTAAGTCAAGCGCCTCGTACAAGCTTACTGCGAATGGCGAAACAGACTTGGTATCTGTTGTGCTAGCCAATAACTGTGAGAGCCAAGTGTCTGATACAATTTACTTAGCCGCAGATTTCTAGACTATTGGCTTTGACACCTTGCAATAGTTAAATATGCGCAGTGGTAACTATGGCTTAAGAGTAATGGCGTATTATGATTCTAATAAAGTCGGTGAATGGGTACTAGATTCTTCAATGATGTTCGGTAATCCATATGCATTTGAAGTTCCTTTCCGACAAGAAATAGCGTTGCATTATGGTGATTTAATTTTTGATTCTCTTGATTTAGAGCTTTATCAATTAAACAATTTTACTTATTTTGATGGTACAGCGGTATAGGATTATGAGCCTATTGCAGCAACCGAAGGCGCGTATATGGACAATTTAATTGTTTCTAATATAGAAATGTTTTTAGGTTGCAATCTTGAGGCAACTGCAGATAATACTGTTAAGATTTATACCAATGATTCTAATATATATGACCGCGAGGGCATTGGCCCTGGAGATAAAAAAAATATTTCTTTAATCTTTTATAATAAAGATGAGAATGATAAATATATCGGCTTTGAAGCAAATTCAGAGTTTAATTTAGAAGCAGCTAAAAAAGCGCGCGCGAAAGTAAGTAAAATCGTTGAAAGCAAAAAAGAGGATAGTGACGAAATAAAATATAGATACTATTTAGAAGGTGTTTCAGGCAGTTGTTTATCAGAAGACGGAAAATTAAAATTTACCGACAACAATGAAATTATTGAAGTTGGGGATGTTGTTTATTATACTACTATAAAAGACAACAACAATTATACAACTACAATTAAAATTTATACAACAAAGCCAGAAAATAAACTTTCCTATGGTATTGAATGGACGGCGCATAATAAAAATGGTGTAATGGGTATTGTTCCTGGCACAGGAGCCGACGCCAAGACTATTACACTCACTTGCCCAGACACCTTGACAAAGACATAGGTCTATGCTACTGTGTATTGTAATGGCGCCTCTTATAAAAGTAATACTTTAGAATTTATTAATTAGCAAGATATAAATAGAAATAGTCTTGCGCTATAGAACTTAGAAGTGAGTATTAAGCATGGAGAGAACAGCCAAGAGGCTTATGCTCTTTATGATGGACTGACTAACATGCTTATCACTCCTGGCGAAGCAGTACGTAGGCGCGTTCTTGAGTTCGGATGGACTGCGGCAGAAGGCTATGCCGTGGAAAAATCTTTCTGGAACGGAGCAAAGATTAGATGGAGCATGCCTAAAACTGGCACCATGTTCAAACCCACTAAAGAGTGGAAAAGTGATGAAACCGAAACCAGTTATTATTATGAGTCTACCATACAGGTTAGTGATAAAGGTGAATTTAGTGGACACACTTGTTCATATAATATAAATGATTACTACCTAATGGGATTGCGCAACAATGATATTACTTGTACTGTAACAGTTCCTTTAGAGGGTGGCGTCACCGAGGGGTCAATTACTGGAAAAATTACCATGGGCTTCTCTACTTTTGGCTCTTCTGGCACTGATTATACTATTGTTTTTAGTGAAAGCAGTACATAGGTTTCTGCTCAAGTTGTAGACAAAGATAACTAGTTAATTAACGACGCAAAAATTGAAATGAGAATTGGTCCTTGGACGACGTTCAGCGAAAAATCTACTATTAACAAACCTACTGGTGATCAAGCGTATACTAAATATAATTTAGTTGAAGCGAAGGCTTTAGTAAAACATGAAGAGTATGAAGATAAAATTTGGATTCATGGATGTTACCCAATTGTAATGTCTACATCTAAGAAATACTCTCTTGCAGCACCGCTGTCTATTATCTATGATAGTACTGGAACGAATCCTACCTATTATAAAGGTAAAATTCAATTAATAGACGAAGACGGCGCAGTTCAGCCATTAGATTCTTGTAATGTTAGGTATTATGATATTAAAGGCGATGAAGTACGAAGCCCAACAGACCGTTCCACCGGGACAGAAGGCTTACCGTATTTTGATGATAATAATACATTCGTTGTTCCTAAAACCAAAATTCAATCACCAACAGTCGCGGAAGTGGCATACTATGTTGGTTTATAGATACATATTGGAGGCGACACAGGATCGAATGTTACAGCCCCAATTTATATAGATACTAATCGCTTTGAGTCTAGTCTGTTGAATAACTGGGATGGCTCAATGGTCACAGATAAGGATGGTAATTATATTCTTACAGCAATGATTGGCGCAGGTCATAAAAACTCTGACAATTCTTATACGGGCGTTGTTATGGGCGATTATGGCGAGCTAGATAGCAATAACAGTATCTAGGATAAAAAAACTGGTTTATTTGGTTTTAACGCCGGCAACCGAGTATTTGAATTAAATACAGAAGGAAAATTAATACTTGGCGCTTCTGGTCATGGTCAAATTACATTTGATGGTAATAGCGGTATTATTTAGTCTGGTAATTACGCATCTAATAGCAGCGGAATGAAGATTGACTTATAGAGCGGACATATTGACGCATATAATTTTACACTTACTAGTGCTGGAATTAACCTAAACAGCAATCCTAAATCACAGGAAAATTACTTCCTAATTGGTGACCTTGAAGACAGCTATTTAAAATATACTAAAGAGGGAAAATTAGATATTGTAGCAAGTAAATTCTCATTATCTACCGGTTCTTTAATAAATGAAAATTTATTAAAGAATGCTAGTCTATATACAAAAGATAATCCTCGGACTTATACATCTAATGGTACGACAGTATGGGATTATACTAATATGACTGCAACAGTAGCCTAGGGCCAAGAGTATACATTTAGTTTTGAAAAAAGTGCAGATTTTGATAAGGGATTTATAATGTTATATAAAACCAAAGATGATGATGGTTATGCTGAGAATGAAGATATAGCTAAGTCATTTACAACTTCGCCTTTTACTTTTACTGTACCTAGCGGGTATATTTTTGCCAGGGTTCGATTTGATGCTAAGAAAGACGGAAAAACATATAAAGCATGGAACTGTAAATTGGAAAAAGGAGACCAAGCAACTCCATGGGTTTCGGATTTAAACTTTGACAAAAATCAAGGTATTTTTTTAGAAAATGGTAATTTAAGAATTAATGCTAATCATATTACCACAGGCGTATTGTAGTCTAATAATTATAGCACATCTAATAAAACTGGTATGAAAATTACTTTAAGCTCTGGAGCGATTGGAACTGGCAGCGGTAATTTTTCGGTTGATGAGAATGGTAATATTCAAGCTAAAAGCGGTAAAATTGGTGGTTTTACTGTAAAAACCAATGGTATCTTTGGAGCGTTAAGTGGCACGACTCATGATGTTAATGGTAAATAGTATTATTATGGCATTGGTTTTGACCCTAGCTCTATTGGTAATAGTAACAATGCAGTTCTAGCAATTGGTAATATGGAAGGGCTGGAGAGTAATTCGGCTTGGCCGGCATCATTTAGAGTTACTGGCGATGGCAAATTGTACGCCACAGGAGCAGTAATCTCTGGCGATGTAACGGCTAGTTCTTTAAGTGCCACAGCTACAATTAGTGCAGGACGAATTACCGCAGGTACTTTATCTGCAAATATTTCATTGGGTAATAGTGGATAGATTACATTTGGTAATTTTAAGATAACTAATACTGGAATATCAACAACTGGTGGTAGAAGTCTTTTATACACAAGTAGTGGCTTTTCTATGCTTTAGATAGATTCATTCTATGTTAACACTCCAGGACAGGGCGCACGGTTTGCTGTAGATTATGATGGAGTATACGTAAATAAACCTTTATTCTTATACTTTGGCTCTCAGCGTGAAGTATGTAAAGATGAAAAAGGCTATTTATATGTATAGTAATAAATAAGGAGATAACGGAGTATGAAATTAAATAATAATCAAATATATAACTATGCTACCAACTTGGCAGCATTTAATATAGAACAAAGAATACCTGTAAGAATTAATTTCTTCTTACAGAAAAATATCCAAGAGATTCAAAGATTAGCGCAGGAAATTGAGGCAGTTCGCCTTAGCATCGCTCAATAGTTTGGTTCTCTTAATGAAGATGGTACACAGTATATTGTGGAACCTGATAAGCTTGCCGATGCGCAAAAGGAACTGAATGATTTGTTTGCGCTTGAGCAAGACGTAAATATTCATATTTTTAAACTTGATGATTTTGATGGTATTGAACTTACCACTCAACAATTATCAGCTATTATGTTTATGATTGAAGAATAAAAAGGAGGGAAAGGAGTATGGCAACGCTATATCCTCCCTACATAGAAGGTACTATACCAGCTCAAGTAGGGGATACATTACGTATCCCCTATCAACTTAATCGCGCGGTTGGAGAGGCTGATTTGGACGGAGCGAAAATTCGCGCCCGCATTAAAACGGTTTCAACTAACGTTCTAGTTGCAGAAGCGTTAACTTGTGCTTTCCGAGCTAATGCTGCAAATGATATATATACGGCAGAGTTCGATATTTCACAATATCCGCTGTCTATTGGCTAGTTTTATAAAATCCAACTTACTTTCGAAAAAGAAGGCTATGCTGGTTAGTATTATTCTACTGTAGGAGTATTCAAATACACGGTAGCGCCCGCTGTCGCTATAGCAGGTCTAGAAGCTGATACAATAAATAATCTATAGGGCGTTTTAAAAGGTGAAATTTCCACAAGCTCAACTGAGAAAAAAGACCCGTCGGAAAAAGTAAATTTCTATAAATTTGATATTCTTACTGATGATAATTAGCTATTGGAATCTTCTGGGTGGCAAATTCATAATGCCACTTTAGCGACCAATGCAGATATCTATGCGCCCGAGCATGAATTTGAATCTGATACATATTATAAAATATAGTACAGTATTCGCACCATTAACGAACTTGAAGTATCGACCCCAAAGTATTTAATGTATAGAAATTATACATTTCCTTTAAACCTAAAAATTACTTCTTTTGTACGGAGTAATCGTGAAAACGGCGGTATAGAAATTGGTTTTATTCCTGAGGACACTATGATTTTAAAAGGCATTTATTTGCTCTAGAGACGTGATAGTAATAATAAATTAATTACTTTAAAAGAAATATTATTTAATACTATTTTAGCGAAGAACTCTTAGCAAATATTGTTTAAAGATTTTAGTGTAGAATAGGGCCAAACCTACACATATTATTTATGTCAAAAATCAACTTTGAAAGATGGTAGTATCTTACTTACTGATAAACAAGAACTTGGTACTGTAAATATTGATTTTGAAGATATGTTCTTATGGGACGGAGAGCGTCAGCTCAGAATTAGATTTAATCCGAAAGTATCCAGTTTCAAAACTACTACACTAGAGAGCAAACTTGATACTATCGGCGGTAAATATCCGTTTATTTTCCGCAACGGTAATACTGGATATAAAGAATTTCCAATATCCGGTCTAATATCTTGCCATATGGACAGTGGTGATTTTTCAGATACAAAAATGCCTGACAATGAAAAATATTTTAGTACTGATTTGGTTAGTGATAATATTACTACCGAACGGACTTTTAAATTAGAGGTTCTTGACTGGTTAAACAACGGGAAGGTTAAATTATTCCGCTCTCCAACAGAGGGTAACTATCTTGTTCGTTTAATGAATATTTCACTATCTCCTGAAGATAGACTTGGAAGAATGCTGCATACTTTTAATGCTACTGCATATGAAGTTGCCGCAGCCGATTATAATGCCTTATTAAATCAAGGATATATTAATTTTAAGGAAGAAAGAATTAATATGTTAAATAATAAAACTGTTAGCCTTGGAATAGAATCCTCAGAAGTATCTATTAATAAAGCTATTAAAGCTACTGTGTATGACGCGCAGCCTGGAACCAAAGTTACCATAGCGTTTGAACGAGGTAGCAGTACAGAGGTTATTATTGGTCTTACTGGTGTATATAATATTTTTATTGATAGAGATAATCCTTTAATTGCCTTCTCTTCTACTGGACCCTGTAAATTAGAATACTGGTATGAAAGAGAACAAGATTATCCTATTAGAGACGCCAATGGCGCAGCTGTTACTGGCGTTTCATATAAAGAATAGATTGATCAAGTTATTGGGCCGACAGATAAACAAATAACTTATGATAAATTAAAGTATTTAAGAATCCAAAAGAAAGATTTAGTCCTTTACGCTGGAATCGAGCCAACCGTGATAGATACATCTATCGCCTGTAAGCTTGGTGATGAAAGCACTATTTCATATACTTATATCTTAAATGAAATAAAATATGATTTAAGTGGCGCTGGTAGAATTGAATATACGAAAGATGACTTTGCAGAAGGTTTATCCACTACTTTATAGCTTGAGGAAGGTCTTTATGCAGATGTTTATTATGGTTCATCCACCATAACCACAGAGGAGGATGACGTATGACTTATCCTGACTCTTTTTTAGAAAAATTAATTGAGCAATAGCATCGTACTGTATACGCTCGTATTACAGCCCTATCAATTGATGAATTGCCAATAGAATGCATTGAGGGCAGGATTACTAGCGGGTCAATTAGCGTGGACGGCGATAGTGCCGTCCGCCGCACCTGCCAGCTTAGTTTAGTCTCTGAGCAAATTGATATTTCTAACTACTTATGGGGCATTGACACAAAGATTAAGTTAGAAATCGGCATAGATAATTATGTAGACAATTCATACCCAGAAGTGATTTGGTTTAAATAGGGCATCTATGTTATTACTAGTTTCAGCGCGGCACTATCCACCAGTAGCTACACTATTAACATCTCTGGTAAAGATAAGATGTGTATGTTAAATGGTGAAAATGGCGGCAGCTTGCCTTTTGAGGTGGACTTTGGTAATTATGAAGAGATTGATGCTCAAGGTAATACTAGACTAATCAAAAATCCGCTAAAAGATATTATTCGAGAAGCTGTTCACCACTATGGCGGAGAGCCTTTTCACAATATTGTAATTAATGACTTAGACGATATTGGTAAAGAATTACAAGAGTATAAATTAGATACTCCAATGTATCTATTGCGGCGTGCTGAAGAATAGGCATATATCTAGGGAACTCTTGATGGAACGCTACCTGTTTACATTAATGGTTCCGGCACAACGATACAGGACGAGGATGCTTTAAATTATGATGACCTAATCGGTTCAGATTTTACAACATAGCCTCCTGAATCGACAAAATTCACTTTGAAAGATAAGCCGGGCGCAGAAGAGTGGTGTGCCGCCAAGATTGAATATGGCTAGACCATGGGATATACGCCAACAGAGATGACATACGCGGGTGATCTTAAAGGCGCCATTGGCGAAAGTATTACTTCTGTACTGGATAAGATTAAAGGTATGCTCGGTAATTATGAATATTTTTATGATTTAGATGGAAGATTTATTTTCCAGTAGAAGAAGAATTATCTAAATACCTCTTGGTCGCCTATTGCTACGACTGATGACGGTCTTTCTTATATTGATTCTTTTGCAGAAAAAATCTAGTTTAGTTTTTTAGATAATAAGTTAATTACTGCATTTAATAATACTCCGAATTTAAGCAATTTAAAAAATGATTTTGCTGTTTGGGGAACAAGGAAAAGCGTTAGCGGCAAAGAGCTACCTGTCCATATGCGTTTTGCAATTGATGAAAAACCATCATAGTATACAAGTATTACTATTGACGAAGCAGACCCTGAACTTAAAGAGTATAATAAAAAGTATTAGGTTAATCTACAGGGTTAGAGCGGCGCCTAGTACACTATAGAGGAATATGATTGGCGCGAATTAATTTACCGCATGGCGCGCGACTATAGAAGGTATGGCCATCTAGACAGTTTTATTCCAAAAGTTATTGAAGCTAATCCAGATCATTTTCCTACTGGTATAACTGGGTACGAGTAGTATTATATTGATGTAGAGGCTTTTTGGCGAGATTTATACGACCCTGATTAGGACGGAAAATACGTAAAAGTGAACAATCCCATTGACGCATCTAAAACATCTTACTATTATATTAAAGATGGTTCCTATACTCCAGTAGACGAGGGACATTCCCTGGAAGATGATGTAACTTATTATGTAAAAACTATTAGCTATAATGAGAATACTCATTTCAATCAATAGGTTTATGACGCACCAGAGCAATTGAACTTTTGGTTTGATTTCTTAGATTCTTCTGGAGAACTGGCTTAGTATTCTGTAAAAAAGATTGGTATCCGGCCGAAAGTGGTTAATGATAAAGACGTAAAAGCTATATATTATAGAGAGACACCTCAGGTAATGTATAAAACTGAAGACTAGTCTGATACTAATTATACTGGGTATAGCTCTTTATAGATTCCCAGTAATTTTAAAGGTATGTTTAGCCAAAGCACGCAAGGTAAATCCGCTAAAGACGCGGTAGACAATTTACTATATAATCATGCGTACTGCACTGAAAGTGTTTCTATTACATCAATACCAGTTTATTATTTAGAACCAAATCGTAGAATTTATATTCACGATAGTAATACTGGTATAGTTGGTGAGTATATTCCAACAAAATTTACTATTCCATTAACATATAATGGAACTATGAGTATTACTGCTACTAAAGCAGTAGATAGAATTATTTAAGGAGGCAGAAATATGAGTAAAACAATTCAGCAAGTGAAATATACGGATCCTATTTTAGAGAATAAGGAAGTATTTTCTCGTGTTCAAGTTACCAAGCTCGGTATTCAAGGCCCTCCAGGCACCCTCTTTACATTAAATGGTGGGTCAAAGATACAACTGAATCAATACGGCGTATATGAAATTGATTTAACTGGTTTGGGTTTTATTACTATAATGGTAATTACTTCTGGACCGGATATTAGTGAAGCAATGCCTCTTTATGTTGATTTTGTTGGTGAAAATCTAGGAGGTACTGGACAATGAGTTTTTACGGTAATATTTTAAATCGCTTAGAGGCGTTTTTTAGTACAATTAAGGTTAAAGGCGGCGGAGATATTGAGGCTGGCGAATATGGCGCTAATGCATTAAACGTTGAGGGAACTAATGGTATTATTTTAGAAGCAAACGATGAGACTAAAACCTTAACTATTGATGGTTAGAATTTTATTACTAAGATTGAAGAGGATGCAAGTAACACAACCGACGGTTATAAAATATATAAATTTTACCATGGAGATAATAAGAACCCCACAGGAACAATTAATATTCCTTTAGATTTAATTTTAAAATCTAGTAAAGTTGAAACTTATTCAACTGAATTTAAGATTGGCGATACACAATATGCCGCTGGAACGTACTTGGTATTAACCTTCAGAACAGATGAAGGAACTGGACAAACAGACTGTTACATTAATGTAACAGAACTAAATGAACTAAGTGGTGGACAAACTGCCACAATTGAGATACTTATTGATAAAGCTCAAAAAATTACTGCAGAGTTATTAGATAACTCAATTGAGACATCTCATTTAAAAGATCTCGTAGTAACAACAGATAAAATTAATTCTGAAGCTGTTACTACTGCCAAGATTGCTAATGGCGCAGTAACTAGTGCTAAAATCAATGATAATGTAGTAAGTTATGAGGCATCGACAAAAACACTTAGTCTATTTAATTAAGGAGGACTTTTTATGGATTGGTTAGAATTAGTATATGATATTTTCAAAGTCTGTATTATTCCTTTAATCGGTGTTTTGACCGCTTACGCAATTAAGTGGTTGAATGTGAAGGAAACAGAAGTTATTAATCGTGTTGATAATGATACAGCTGATAAATATATTGCTCTTTTATTTGAGACAATTAGAGACTGTGTAAGTGCTACTACTCAAACATATGTTGAGTCTTTAAAGTCTCAAGGTAAATTCGATGCTGAAGCTCAGCAAACTGCTTTCCAGATGTCTTTTGACTCTGTAATGCAGATTTTGAGCGATGACGCAAAAGTTTACCTAGCAAATATTTATGGTGACTTATCTGCATTTATTACTACAAAGATTGAGGCTGAGGTTAAGGCTCAGAAATAAGAAAAACCCCTGGTAGATTAAATTCTACCAGGGGTTTATTTTTTTTATTCTCGTTTTCCCATTTTTTATGGAAGGACGTTTTATATTTTTTGTCCATAAATTTCCCCAAAATTTTTGGCAAATTGGGAAAAATGTATTACCGCAATTTTCAAGAAGGTATGAGGGGATGAGACATAAATTTACTATCCGGAGGTAACAAAGAAATGTACAACACAAACAACTATCAACAATAGCCAGTCTATCAGACAAATCGGCCAATTTATCAGTAGGCTGCACCCGCTCCTTACATGGGGCTCAGGGGCCGTCCTGTCGCGTCTATAGAGGAAGTACGCGGCAGTATTATTGACTTCGACGGCTCTATCTTTTATTTTCCCGACTTGGCAAATAAAAGGATTTACACTAAGCAAATCAACATTGATGGAACAGCTTCTCTAAATATATATGAACTAAAAGAAATTCCAGTAGAAGCAGAACCATCTTTCGTAACTCGTGAAGAGTTCGAGGCTGCAATTGCATAGCTGCGACAACTCGCAGTGGTGCCACAGTCTGTCCCTGAAGCGCCACCAGCCAGCAAGCCCGTTGCCGCACCATTAAATTTCTAAGGAGGGAACAATAATATGTATAATGTTGATCCAGCAATGATAATTTAGGCCATTAAAAATGGTCAAAACCCTCAGCAGTTAATGCTGAATATTATGAAAAACAATATGTCTCAAACTCCTTTTGGAGCAAATCTTTATAAACTGGCTCAAGAAGGAAACACCCCTGAAATTGAAAGAATAGCGAGAAATCTCGCACAAGAGCGAGGAATTGATTACGATAGGGAATTCCCCGCTTTTGTCCAACGTTTAGGACTTAAATAATGGAGGTATACTTATATGTTCAACACTCAAGGTTATAATTTATCAGATATCGCTGCTGTCGCTCGCGGCAATGGCAAGGATGATGGTATGTTCGGCGGCGACAATGGTTGGTGGATTATTCTGCTATTCCTGTTCGCTTGTGGCGGCTGGGGTAATGGCTTCGGCGGTAGCGGTTTTGGCGGCGGTAGAGCTGGCTATCCTGCAACCGTTGAAGATGTCCGTGCTGCAGTAGACCAGCAAACCCTGATTTCTAAGCTAGACCAGCAGACCTATGGTTTGGCTGATAGCACTTATGCTCTAAGCAATGCAATTACTAATGGCTTCCATGGTGTAGATACCGCTATTTGCACTCTTGGCTATAATATGCAAGGCGGATTCAATGCTTTGGGTCATCAGATTAGTGATTGCTGCTGCGAGACTGGTCGCGCCATTGAGCGTGGCTTCGCCGACACTAACTACAATATGGCGACACAAGCTTGCGACACTCGTCGCGCCATTGCAGATAGTACTCGCGATATTATTGACAGTAATAACGCGGGCGTGCGCTCCATCTTGGACTTCTTAACTCAGGATAAGATTGCGACTCTTACCGCTGAGAATCAGAGTCTGAAATTTGCCGCTTCTCAGGCTAACCAAAATGCTTATATCGCAGCTAATCAGCAGGCTCAGACCGCAGAAATTCTGCGCCGTCTTGAGACCCCTTGCCCGATCCCCGCTTATTTTGTGCCCAATCCCAATTGTTGCTATAATAACTACACCATTGCCAGAAATGGCTGTGACTGCAACTAATTGACCAATAATGGAGGGAATAACCATTATGGAAATTACTGCTAATGCTTTACAAACAGTTGCGGAGAATCAAAACATTCTCTTCACCGATACTGTTGTTTGCGGACGCTGCTCCATTGTGCATAGAGAAGGTAGCGGTTTGGTGAGACTGAAAGGTCTCACCGACCAATGCCGCGCCCGCTATAAAGTTTCCTTTGGAGGAAATTTGGCCATTCCAGCAGGCGGCACTGTTGGAGCAATCTCTGTTGCAATTGCTATAGACGGCGAGGCTGTAGCAACTACTAATATGATTGTAACACCCGCTGCCGTCGAAGAGTTCTGGAATGTCTTTGGTGCGATTTATTTAGACATTCCTCGTGGATGCTGCTCTCAGATTAGCGTCCGCAATACTAGCACTCAGGCCATTGATGTGCAAAATGCTAATTTGATTATTGAAAGAGTTGCATGAGGGGGTAAATAAGATATGGAACAATTAAAGTCTATGAAAGAAATGTTAATAGGTTGCGTTCAGGGTCAAATGACTCATCTTGATTCAGTTGACACTAAGGAGCTGGGTGAAGCCATTGACATGATTAAGGACCTGTCAGAAGCTATTTATTATTGCACCATCACAGAAGCTATGAAAGAAAAAGGCCCACAGGATTATAGAGAGGAGGGCCGCGACAATCCCTATGGTGGACGCGAAGGCGGAGGTCGCCGTAACTATGGGGGTGTGATACCATATCCCTATTATCCTGATGAAGAATATTATCGGGACATGGACAAAATGAAAGGACGTATGTATTATAATGGCAATGGTAATAACGGAGGAACCAATAGTTCCTCAAGCGGCAATGTTTCAAGCGGCTCTACTTCTGGTTACTCTGGAACTAGAGGCTATTCTGAACGACCTATGCAATTCGAGGATATGATGAGAGATTAGCGCGAGGGTCGTAGTGGCCAAAGCCGTAAAATGTATATGGAGTCCAAAGAGATGCATAAAGATAAAACTATTTAGCTCCAAGAGCTGGAAAAATATGCTCAGGAGCTTACTGCTGACCTAATGGAAATGATTCAAGATGCAACTCCAGAAGAGAAGCAGCACTTAAGTAATCGCATTGCTACTTTGGCTACCAAAATCAAATAATGAATATTAATGGAGAAGAGTGGAGAGTGCTATTAGCCTCTCCATTTCACCCGCAACTGCGGCGAGGCGATGGTTCTTGGTCACTGGGAGTATGTGATGATATAATGAAAACAATTTATATTCGTGAAGATTTAGATTTGAGATTAATGAAAAAAGTTTTGTGCCATGAGATAACTCATGCAGCTATGTTTAGTTATAACATAGAGATGAATTTGGCTCAAGAAGAACTATTCGCAGACCTTGTCGCTACATACGGACAAGAAATAGTATGTAAAACAAACTCGTTTTTCAATCGACTAAAAGAAAATAGGGAGTCCTGTTAAAGGGCTCCCTTATTTTTTTATTCTTCATCTTCTTCATGAACTGGTAAAATTTTTACTTTTTGATAATAACTATCTGCACTACTATTGCCACCAAGCTCATGGTATAAGGTATAAAACTCATTCAATTGATCAAATTGCATAGCAGTCATATAACCTTGTTTTAAATAAATTTTACATAACTGCACTAAACGATAACGGTAAGATGCGATGATTAAATTTAGGTGGTGCGTATTTAAAGAGTCTACATTACGAATGTATGCTCTTAATTCTTCAATTTCATGTAAAATTGGCTGCAGCTTTTCTTCAATGGCGTTATCAATTTCTTCATGCTCGCGCTCTTCAAGTAACGCGCGATAATTCTTCATCTGCTTCCAGCTCCAGCGGCAAAACGCGAGCGCACCAGCAGTGACTAAGGATAACACAACGTTGCTCCAATTTTCAGCAATCCAAGCTCCCATAACTATCATATCTCCCCTTTCAAAAATTTTATTTTTATGCCAGCTTCTACTTATTATGAAAAAGGAGATAAATCAATTGAAAAAATCCGCCCTCAAATTAGAAGGCGGATTTATTGTTTTTAATATACGCGGCACCTATGCAAATAGAATCACTTTCATCTTGAGAAACTTTCTTCCCAAAAGTGGCTGCAACATAGGCTTGCGCGTTGCGCTTTTGAGTGGCGCGGTCGCGTCCTTTAATGTCAAGAGTTGATTTCCAAGTCTGTGAATGGACTAGTTCATGAGGGATGTTTAGCTCGCGCGCGAGCTCCTCAAGAACCCCTAAAACTTCAGCCAAAGCTTTATAGGTGGTTACATTATTTGTTTGTCCTTGTAATTGAATATCTTCCAGTAAGATTTTATTGATATTATATTGCTCAATAAGAGAAATTACCTTAGTACGAATCTTCACCAGCCGCAATGAAAAATCATCATCTGCGTAGGTAAAGGTTCCACTAGCTACTAATTCGTTCTCTTGGAATACAGACCATCCTGTTGTGCGAGAGGCCTAATCTAATGCAAGAATATTATTCATTGAAGCCTCGCATAACTAGCTGATCAGGGTCACTATTACGAGGTGAACCTACGATATAGGGGAAGTTGCAAGGATTGCAAGCCATTACGCAGTCATCCTACTGGATAGTCATAGATGTGCTACCAAAGCCGCCAGTGCGCTCGCCCATTGCTGCGTCATCATCAATGGTGTAATAGCGCTTTAGAATGCCTTGACCAATGGTGTCTCCCTTTTTAAGAACAATATCAAATGGGGATAAATTAATTAGCTGGAAGTAAATATGACCCTCATTATCAGGATTATTATAATAATCGGCATCGATTACCCCAACTCCATTAGCAAGGATAAGCCAGTGCTTTAGGGGGCAACTACTGCGCACAGAGAGCTCTAGATAGAAGCCTTCTGGAATGTCACATTTGATACCAGTAGGAACAAGAGTGGGTTTGCAGTGAATTTGTTTGGCAAAATCTGCCATTTCTTTTAGAGTAAAGACTTCATGGTCAAGATAGACGGAATCGACAACACGCTCCTCCATTTCCATCATCATTCCCAGGTAACTAGGAATAATGGTATCTTCGGCGACCTCAAAATCATAGCCCGCGCTTTTGGCGGTTTTGCGGATGGGGAGATTTAAACCCGCATCCGCATATTTAGAAACAATTTCAAACTTCATATTAGCACTCCCAAAACTTGGCGAACTGCTTAACAACCTTAACTTGATAGCCACTATCAATTACTTCATTCTTGGATGTCTTCTCTTTTAATGTATAGGCACAAGACTGCAAAACATAGCCTTCATCTAAGGCTTCAGCCTTGATTTCCTCGATAAAATTCTTTACTTCTTCTTCGGTATCAATACGATACACTTCAGTTACTTGATTAATATATTTAGACATTTTAGACTACCTCTACTGTAATATTTTTATTAGCGTAATTTAATGCAAGAGCAATACGAATTTCATTTGCCCAAGCTTGCGTATAAACGCTGCCAGCTCCAGACAGTTTGATGCTATCAACATCAAACTCTCCAGCTGTAACACAAATCATTTTAACCAAATCTTCAATATCAACTTTGCGGTAATGAGTTGTATCACCATTTTCGTCAATTACCTGAAGCATTTGATCATTAGAAAACAACTGAATGTTGCAAAAAATCATCCGCATATAATCACTCCTTGGTCATAGGGAAAGAAATACGCCACATAAGTACCTTCTTCATTGGTCATCCATAGTTCAAGAGCCTGCTCATCTTCAGTAAATCCGATAGATTTGATTGCGCCGATACAATTGGCACATTCAACTAAAACATCCTCAATAATTTCATCGGCCAACTTGAGGTCAATTTTAAACACGGTATAGTAATTGATGTCGCGGCAAAGCATCATATAGTATTCTGCCTTCATCTGGTCGCAATACTTACGGATAATGTCGCGCTTTACAACAATCATGTTTTCTTCATCAATTGCGGGAAGCTGGGCGATAATCTGCTTATTAATATCGTACATATTCATACCAATACTAGATGCGGTTTCATTATCTTCAATAGCCTGCCAGCCTTCAATGGGATCAAACCGATATACTTTGTCTTCTGTAGAGCACCAGACAGTTTGACCTGCATACGGCTCAATAACTTCTTCTAAAGTTTCAACTTGTTCAATCATTGGAGAAGTCTCCTTTCTCATTTTTCTTTTATTATATCAAAAATTTTTTACTTTTTCAACTCGATAATTCTTTGATTTGAACTACCTCTCATTTTGAGAGTAATATCTCTTAATTCGTCGACATAAGGACCATCTATTAAAACGTCTGTCATCTCGAGAATTTTTTTAAGATGAGGAGTTTCATTTTTTAGCAAATTTTCATATGTATAACCGGTCCAAATATAAATGGGAACATCTTGTAATTTTTCTCGTACGTGAGAGATTACAAGAAGGGTTAAGAATTGATTTTCTTCACAAAGTGGTTCTCCTCCGAGGATACATAAGTTGCGCTTGATACCATTAGCGGTAAGTGCTTCTATCATTTCATTTAGGACTTGGGGGGTAAATTCTTTACCCCCTTCAAAGTCCCAAGTTTCAGGATTATGGCAGCCGGCACACCGATGCGGACAGCCTTGAGAGTAGAAAGAAACTGATACTCCAGGAGCGGCTGAAAAATCATTTTTAATTAATCCTGCGAATTTCATGCGTGCTTCACCCTGCGCTCAACCTCGTCTTGCTTACCCTCATTAAACGCGGTCTTGTAGTTTCCAGTTAGGTAGCCTGTAACGCGGCGCAATTGCTGGATTTTTGTGCCACCGCATTCTGGACAAACATCATTCATTTCATCAGTATACCCGCAACTTAAACAAGTATCCAAAGCTAAATTACAAGCAAAGTAAGGAATATCTTTATCCATTGCGTAATTAACCAATACTTCAAGTGCGTCAAGATTATTTTTAATGCCACTATCAAGCTCCACATAAGTAATACATCCAGCAGAAGAATAGCCTGTAAGTTGAGACTCGATATCAATTTTTTCAAAGGGGCTCATTTCTTTCCAAACTGGGACGTGCATAGAATTAGTGAAGAACTCTTTGTCGGAAATATTTTCAATTATGCCGTATTTATCGCGGAATTTTTTTAAGGCTGTGTAGCACAAATTTTCGGCAGGAGTATAGTAAACACCAAAGTTTAGACTGTATTCCTTTTTAAACTCAGCACAGCGGTCTTTAAATAATTGTTCGATACGCTTTGCTAATTCCATTCCACGCTCTTCAGTATGGTCGCACCCAATTAGAATTTGCAATGTTTCAGCAAGACCAAGCTGGCCGATAACAATTGTACCATGTTTTAACGCACTTCTAATTCCTTCTTCTGGGATATATCCGGCCATGACGCTGTTCTCATACATGAATTTAGCGGAATCGGGAGATTGTGCGCAAATCCACTCAAAACGTTCAAGAAGCATATCTTTTGCCTCATAAATTTTAGTGTCTAGTAAAGCCATAAACTCATCAATTAAGACTGAGTCTGACCGATCATCAAAATATTTACATTCATTCATGATCTTTTCTTTTGCCATCATTGCAAGCGTAGGCATGATGATGGTTACTGGGCAGATATTACCGCGTCCATCTTTGAGCTGTCCGAGACCATTGACGTCCCATCCGTTCGCTGTGCGGCATCCCATGGTCGAGAAGTACGTGCGCGGGTCGTTAACGTCATAACCTGCGTTGCCAGACCAGTCGACATTTGCGTAATTGGGGTATAGGCGCTGGGCAGTAGAGCGTAGCGCTAAGCGATATAGGTCGTAATTGGGATCTTTAGGCTCACGATTTACTCCTTTCATACATTGGAAAATTCCACAAGGGAAGATGGATGTTTTGTGTAACTTACCGAGTCCTTTAATAGACACCTCGAGCAGCGCCTTTGTAACCATGCGGCCTTCGGGTAGGGTGCAGGTTCCATAATTAATACTGGTAAATGGAAGCTGGTTTCCGCTGCGTGATTGTAGTGTATTGAGATTATGATACATTGCCTCAACTGCCTGATACACCTCGCGCTCAGTCATTTCGAGCGCGTATTCATAAGCTTTTTCATATCCGGTAAAAATAGAATCGGTAATTGGATAGCCCTTGAATGTATCAAAACTATCAATATCATCCTTAAAGCTCTCAAGATATTTACATCCGTCTTTCCAGTGTTTATAAAAACTCTTTCTCACATAAGGCACCATAGTCCAGTCGATGTGGCTCGCGCTCACACCACCAAACTGTTGTAAACTCTGCAATTGGAAAATGACCGCAACCAACTGGAACGCAGTATTGACAGAATTTGCAGGACGGATATCACACTAACGAGTATTAAAGCCTTCAGCCAAAAGTTTATCAAATGGAATGGTTAAACAATTATGTGAACCAACAGCATAGCTATCTAAGTCATGAATATAAATCATATTTCCTAAGTGGTTCTTGCGAGCCATATCAGAGACAATATAATTTAAAGCATAGTCTTTTGTCATATAACTAGATGCTTCACCAATGCGACCGCCAAATGATTTTTCATCAAGATTAGCATTTTGATTCTGAACATTGGTTGCATTTAATTTTTCGCCAATAGCATCAATAAAATCATCACGACGCTCGCGCGCGACTTCTTTCTTATATCGATAGCGGATATAGGCGCGGGCGACATCCTTGCGCTCAGATGCCATAAGTAACTGTTCTACGCCATTTTGAATATCTTCAACAGTCATTAGCTGTTTAGCAATTTTCATTGCTTCGACATGCTGCTCTAAGATTTCTGCAATTTCTTCAGCAGTTTCATCTTCATACAGTTCACCATCAACCTCCATAAAGGCCTTGTTAATAGCTGCAATAATTTTTTCTTTATCAAATGGAACTTGTGTTCCATCACGTTTTATAATATACATTTTTTTACCTCCCATACTATATATAGTGTTTTTTTAAGTGTGTCTTCACTATATATGGGTTTTGTAAGTATTTAATTAGTCTGTTCTGCCCAAAGGCGCCTTGCATCATCGATAACATGCTCGGTGACGTTGGCAATTTGTGCTGGATTAATACCTTGGCCACTATTCATAACGATATAATTTGAACTATGAAAATCTTGCCACTCTTCTTCATCAGCCATATACCGCCGCACAATTTCATCTACATCTGGATTAAGCTCTCTATTTAGTGAGCGCAGTAGACGCTGTTTGGGCTCAGCTACGACATATACAACGTATACATCTATAATGTCCTTTTTCTCAAGTAGTGAATTGATACCTTTACGATTAAATACTCCAATATTAATTTTATTCGGGTCAAGCGCGTCAATAGCTGTACCATATCGCCATTCGCGATAGCTCGCGTATTCCAACATTTCATTACGCATCATCTTAATGGTAAAAGTGTAATCAGATACAAAATGATAATTCTTACCATCTACTTCGCCCTCACGAGGAGGGCGAGTGGTGTGGCTAATTACCTCATGAGCATTATCACCCATCACTTCCAACATACCCTGAAGCAAGGTGTCTTTACCCGCGGCAGACTTGCCGCAGATTGCAATTATTCTATGTTTATTCATCTTCGACGAATCCTCCTTGATAGCGCTCTGTTTGTAAGACTAAATCGCCATCAATAATTTCATTTATTTTGTAGAGCTGATGCCCGCCCGAGCTGGCATATTTTTTAGCTACAAAGTTATCGCCACTGCGCATGCCTTGTACAAGAATCATATTGCCGCGATTAAACCAACTCTTTTCAACAATTTTCTTTGTGCCATCAGCATATCGCTCAGAAATCTGTTTATCAAATAATGCAAAATATTCTTTGCGGAATTTAACTGTAACAACACCGGAAGTTGTAAGAATTGTTACAGTAGATTTAGTTTTATCTTTAGCTATGCAAGTGCCGCAGACTTTACTTAGCTTAAACAGTTTTATTTCTTTATCGCCTTTCCAAAAGGTGCGGTCTACAACCGGATCTTCTGGTAGAGAGAAGAAATCGACTAAACCATATTTACCGACATTCGCGTCAATTAATTCGTGGTCATGATAGTAGAAGCACAACACTTCCATTTCCCACGCAGAGATTGAACCTTTTGCATACTTCTCCCACGCTTCTGCAAAAATTGTCTTATTCAAAGCACTAAGAATATTGGCTTTATCTGCAGCAATCCATTCTCTAAATACATTCATATAACTCTGATAAACTTTATCCCACTTTTTCGCATCAATAAACCAAGCGAGGTTATCAGTGGTTATTAGCTCATCGCATTGAATTTCATTAATGAATGCTAGGGCGCGCTCATCAAGAGTATACATTCCAGCGTAAGAGTATTTATCTGCTTTGGTAATAGCTTTAAGATAGCGGTTAAATTCATATACTCGCTTTGGCAAGATAAATCTTTCTTCTTCTGGAACGATATTATATTTTAATAAACCTGGCATATTTTGCAAGGTTAATCTTTCTTTTTTATCACAAGTCTCCCACAAGTACCAAGCCATTACAAACTTACGATCTTCCATATCATCAAAAGCGCCGCCCTTGATGAGAGAAATCATTGCTTGTTTATTGGGATTGACCTTTGCAATAAAGTCTTTTACTGAAGTATATGGTCTATTGACAATAATTTTTTCAACAAGTTCATCGCCAACATTTAGCATACCCTTTAATCCAAACAGGATTTGATTGTTGTCTACATCTGGTGCGAAACCGAATTGTGATTTATTTACATTGGCCAAACTAACTTTTATACCAACTGACTGAATATCACCAATAGCCTTAGCTATTTTGCCATAGTTAGTAGATACTGTTTTGCGCACCTTTCCGGAGCGATCAGGCAAATCTTCAAAGGTAACACCGTTTGCTAAATCATCGCCTTCGGGTGCGTAGATATCTACGATTTCCTCTTCGCTATTATCCTCCAAGGCGCCGCTGTTGACAATCAAACAAGCAGTATTCCAGTAAATGGGATTAAATGTTGTCGCCAAATAAATAGTTTGAATACCAACAAATGAATACGGAAGCGAGTGGTTCTTTGAGAACGCGTAACCAAGCTGTGGCGCAACTGCGTTTTCCCAGAAATAGTTAGCCGTACGGATATTATCGAATTGAGAATATACCTTATCACGCAGCTCGGGAATTTTATTCATTTGCTTTTTAGCAACAACTTTACGTGCCGAGTTAGCATCTGCAAGAGAGAAATTAGCCATATCCATTAACATCTCCATCATCTGCTCTTGGATGGCGCAGCAGCCGTAGTATTTATCACAATGCTTATGGAACTTTTCAATAATATCCTCTGGAAGTTGCTCCTTGCGCATCTCCTGATCAAATGCTGCAAGACCTTGGCGCTGAATGCGCGCATACCGATCTTGCTGAGATTCTTTACCGCGTTCGCTCATCAAACGCATCATGGCGTTTGCGGCGGTCATTTCTAGCGGGTCTTGAGGTTTCAGTTTTTTTGCGATGGCCAATCCGACACCGGTGTTAAACTGGAATACATCAAGCACATCACCCGCGGCCAAATGTTCCCAAATCTTGGGATTAGTTGTATCCATTACTTCTGGATGAATATATTTATTATATGTGTTTCTTAATGTGTCTGGCTCAATTTCTCCTTCTTGCTCTAACATTTCAAAACACTTGATAATTTTATCTGAAATTTCTGTTACCAGCAAGTCGTACTTAGTATCACCTGCAGCTTCTGCGCGATGCAAGTCATAGCAGGTGATTAGATCGCCATTAGGAGCTTTCATAAAACTTGCCGTTTCATATGGGTCTTCTCCATAAAGAATAACACCGGATGCGTGGATACCGCGCTTATTTACTAAGCCAGTAATATACATAATAATATCCAATAGACCTGGATAATTATTTACTTCTCTGATGAATGCGGCCACTGGTTTGCGGTCTTTCTCTTCATTACCGTAGACAACATCATTAATATCCCATAAAAAACCGCGCTCTTGCGGGATTAGGGATGACATATACTGGGCGATATCAACATCGATACCTTCGGGGCAGTCTTCGCTTCGATAGCCGCGACAAGCTGTGAGGATAGCTGATTTTGTACCCTCTGTACCAAAGGTTGCAACTTGAACGAGTCCGAGCTCTCCGCGCTCTTTGCGAATTGCGTCGAAAACCAATGGTCGCTTAGACGGGGCCAAGTCGATATCGATATCTGGTAGCTCTGCACGTTCCCGGTTCAAGAATCGCCAGTATGGAAGATCCCAACGAATCGGGTCAAGTTGGGTAATGCCGAGCAAGTAATTGGAGAGGAATCCTGTCGCAGAGCCTCGTCCAGGTCCAACAATGGAGCCGCACTCCCAGAAAAGGTCGATATAGTGCTTGAAGGTGTTAAAATATGCAAATAGACAATCGTCCAGTTGCTCTCCAATGTATTTAATAACATCGGCCTCTATTTCAAGCCGATCCCAATACTCTGACTTATCTTGTAGTCCTTTATCCCACAAACTCTTTAAACATTCTTGAACCCAATATCTTTCTTGGGGCTCATCGGAGCAAATCAATTGCTGAATTAACTTCCATCTAAAATCGAAGTTATCCATAATTAATCCAGGTACACGACTCCAATCACCAGATTCGTAGTGTTCAACTTCAACCTTGGGAATAATTTGCTTTCTTTCTAAGCTGTACCATGTAATTTTATTTTTTAGCTCCAAAGAATTTGTAAAAATAGTATCTATTGTCGATTTTTCAAAAGATTCTAGCAATAGCATTTCACATTCTTCTGGAGTCATAAGTCTCGCAAATTCATAGAAATCATCAATTTCGCGTTCGCCATCTTTTGAGTTTAAGTAAGCCTTGTGTATAGGCCGATCTGCCTCTGTAAGATAGTGCGCATCAGTACCTACAACTAGGGGGATATTGTAGGCTTGGGCAATTCCGTATAATTTTTTGTTTGTTAAAATCTGGTCTTTGCGATTTGAGGGGGCGCATTCAATATAAAAATCATCACCAAATACTGATACACACCACTCAATAAATTTTTGAATTTCTTGATAGTGATATTGCGCTTCCGCCATATCTCCTTTATTCTGAGCTAAAGACATAGCATATGCGTTGGTAGACAATTCGCCGCCCATACACGCCGAAGTAGCGATAATGTGACCGTGATAACGAGACATAATTTCTTCCACTTCACTTTTCAGCGTTGGAACGCGTTCCATGCGGCGGTCTACATAGGAGTTCCGCCAAGCTTGAGAACTTAGCTCACGTAAACCCTTGTGTCCCACAGCATCCTTGGCAATCAAAAGAAAATGCCAATACTTTTGACCGCTTTCACGAGTGTCAGTCAAATATATTTCATTACCAAGAGCTACTGTAAAATCTGGATGCTCTTGATTAAATTTCTTCATAAATTGATTTACTTCCATGTGCGCTGATAGACACTCATGGTCAGTAATCGCTATACCGTTTAGTCCTAGCTCATAGGCTTTTTCGATAAGCTTGTCTGGCCGATTAATGCAGTCAAAGTAAGCGGATATTCGAGTACATTGTATGGGTGTGACAATTAAAATATGACACTTATCCAGCCCTCCCTTTTATAAGATATACTTATATTATATCAAATATTTTCAGTATTGTCAATTTGCTGCGCTGCCTCTTCAACCGCGTCTAATAGGGTCTGAAGAATGAAAGCTGCAGTACTAAACTCAGTTGTGTTTGCTAGTAGGAACTGAGCGAATTTTTCACTTTCTACAAATCTTTTTACATCATCCAAATCTACAATTGTTTCAAAATCCATAATAATTTTCTCCTTTTATTTTTTCACAACAAGAAGTCGGTCAGACGCTCTTGTGCATGCTGTATACAGCCACCGGGCATGTTCTTCTGTTTCATTGGGAAACCACTCTTCAAACACTGTGACCTTAGGCCACTGCGAGCCCTGGCTTTTGTGGACCGTCATGCCGTAGGCATATGCGAACTCATAAGGCGCACTAAGGTATTCCTTATTGCGATTAATTTTATATACTTGTTGAGGAGTTAAAAATGGTTCACCAGTAGTCAAACAAGTATAATCAATCGGCACATAGTCAAAGCTATCTCCATCATCAAGCCGAATATTTGTAAACATATACGGAATGGCTCCTCTAGGACTGAGGTACTTGGGCATCCAAACATCTTCTCTATCCATATACTCAATTGTACCAATTGAACCGTTGGTAAGCGCCCAAGTACCCGATGCAGATGCGTCGTCCCAGTGGTTGCGCAAACTAATCACCTTATCGCCAATACAAGGTTCTTCTCCATATCCGCGCAGTTCACGCACAATGCGATTAATATCTTCTCGTTTTTTGTTGGTGGCGCAAAGAATCTGGTCTGCCCATTCATACATACCAGTAATTACATCGCCTTTATTAATAACTTGTACCTGTTCACGAGAACACGGGTAGGCCGCCAAAGGTTTACCTTCGCGAATCCACATAGATAAACGAATAATTTCGCTATCTTGCGCCTGACGCATAATCTCATCAAGAAATACATGGGGTTTATCTAGTACGTGATTATCGTCGTCTGGATTGATGGGCGGTAACTGGAATGGGTCGCCAAGAGCTATAATGTATACTGGGTGCCGCAGTAGTTGATTCCATAAGTCTTTACTAAGCATGGACACTTCATCTACTACAACAACTCGAATATCACCCTCCAAGATGTCTCTTGGATAAAATTTATAAGTGCCATTTGGCATTGGTTTTGCTTTATATAATAGTTTGTGCGCGGTTGTCGCATTGGGGCATCCCTTTTGCGCCAGCACAGATGCTGCTTTACCAGTAAAAGCAATATATGCAACTTCAGTATCTGGATCTACATCTAATGCACTGATAATAAATTTTACCAGTGTCGACTTGCCGCTTCCTGCGAATCCGCTAATGACGGTGTATTTATCGCCGTTGCGAAAACGCTCAACCGCAGTTTTTAATCCTGCTTGTTGCTTAGCTGTTAGTATAATACTCATACATTCTGCTCCTTTCTCTATTCCTATTTATTATATTATATCATAAATTATTATATTTTTCAAGTAAAAATTTCCTAAAGCATTTTTTATTCTGGGTGTCGGTATGCGCGCCTGTGTGCGGCGCAGTTAGAATAAAAAAGAAAAGGGCTATACAAGATATTCTCTTGTATAGCCCTTGTATTAATTCATAAAATATTCATAAGCTATTTTGGCATTATCGCTTCTTTGCGAAGAATAATAACCTGGACGTTCATAAACATTATTAAATGATTTAGCCACTTCATTATAATCTGTTAATGAAATGAATTCTTCATATGACGTGTTAAACATTTTACCAGCCCAACCATTATAAGTAGTTTCTACTGAAACCCCCAAGAAGCTTAATTGTTGTTCTAAATTAGAGCCTTGTAAATCGGGGAAGAACTGTGGATGCCATTGACAAATTCCATAGCATCCGCTAGATAGGTTCCTAATGGTTGGATTCAAATTCAAAGTATGGCCTCCACATTCAGCCATCATATTACCCATTATACCTGCGCATACATATGGGTTCCAGCCTAAAGTATTATACATATATAGCCACACTTCTGTAGCGACTGGATATTCTGCGGCGCGTAGGATCCATTTAGCATTTTCTTCTTCAATTTTGGCGAGCTCTTCTGCTTCATTAGTATAGATCTCAATAATTTCTTCTACTCTTTCAATTTCATTGATAATTACTTCATTGGTAAAATCTAAAGATTGAAGTCGATTTATATAATCTTGACATAGAAGTATTTTATCTTGACACCCAGTTGATGTCGTTTGTGAGATGTAAATTATATCTTCTTCAAGATAGAAAGGCTCTGTCTCTGCGATGGTTTCTTCAACTATATCATTCGCATTTATTTCATCCCAAGGGGTTGCGGTAACAACTACAACAATACCCAAAAGCAAAAATGATATAATTAAAATAAAAGCTCCGTGCGTGATATATTTCTTTCTCATAATAACTGTATCCTCCTAATACATAAATATTAGGTTCTGTTATGTCAATAATAGACTGTCCTTCTATAATTAAAAATAATAATGTTGTTTATTTACAATTTCATAGTCCTCTATTAGAATTTGAGGACTTACATAACCATTCCAAACGTTCTTCTGGAAATGACCAATAACATTAATAGTAACATAACCTAATTCAGAGTATAATTTCTCGTACTCTTCATTAGACGAACCGAATCTAATTAAACTGATATCTTGACCATTTGAGGGAACGGTTATCTTCAGCGTTGTACCTTTGAGTAATTGAATGTTCTCATTTGTCACTCTAATATTATTCACAACGACAAAAGGCTCTTCCACTCCCTGCCCCCAAAGATTATCATAGTTCGCGATTTGCAGAATATCGTCACCAGACAGAATATCTGCATCATAAATGAAATCTACGAAATACTTTTGAGAGAAGTCGAAAGAAGCTAGCTCAATATTCGCATATTCGGTAAAAGGTTGCACATTCTCGTCTTTAATGGCACAGCCGAACGCCCCTTCATGGCCCTGGGCCAATGTGAAGTATCCGCTCTCATCAACAAACTTACGAAAATGTGTAAATGCACTTTGTGAGAAAATTCTACCAGATCCAGCCCACATAATTGTTCCATCTTGTTGGACAGTTTCATTAAGTATTAACGTAGGACGCTGATACTCGCTTGCAATTTTTGTTGCGACTAAACCAGTTAATTCTTTATCGATGGAATAATCTTGTGAGAGTTTTACCATAATAATTTGATTATCAAGTAGTCTTTCTTGTTCGATAATTTGTTCAATTATCTTCAGGCTATTGTCTCTTGCTTTGTTCTGCCTATTCTTGATATTTGTGCAATTACGACAAGCCTGTTCTACTATTGCTTCAAACTGACCTTTGAAACCTCGCTTCGTCGAGGGAATTAGCTAATAGGCTCTATGGTCTAGCATTGATTCAAACAGTAGAAGCTTTTCTTCTTGCGAGCCACATCGAGTAGTTGCGTTAATGTATGGCGCAATATAAAAAGCGACTCCAAAAGGTGTAATATTGTTTTTTAATGAGTACTCATTTTTTATAGTCATAGTTCTAAAAAATGGATTTATAATATTCTGCAAACCCAAGTTAATAAGCTGTTTAGTCTCAAAGTCTTTCAGCGGCATGACATCGGCAATGACTCCTAGTGCAACCAGGTCAAGAAATTGGTTTGCATTTGAAATACCTAATACCTTGTCAATATAGGAGCAGAATTTATAAACGACTCCAACACCAGATAGTGATTTAGTTGGGTAGTCACATAACTGGTTATTGATAACACAAGCATTTTCACTAATTTTATCGGCTTCATGGTGGTCAAGCACCAATACGTCAATACCTTGCGCCTTGAGTGCGGCATGGACCTCATAGTCATTACTTGAACTATCCGGCGCAATAACTAGTTTTACATCTTTTGGGATTGTATCAAGGATTAGTCCATGCTGCTTACCTTCATGGACTCGATAAGAAATATAACTCTGCGCATAGCCAGGGAATAACGAGTTTAAATAGTTGATTAATAATGCTGCACTCGTATAGCCATCGCAGTCAGAGTCAATTTGAATAAACATCTTATTTCCTTGATTAATATGACTAATGAGCATTCTAGCCCCCTCGAGCATATTCATTAATAGCGAGGGATCTAAAATGTCTTCGTCACTAGTGTTGAGATAATGTCTCACATCTTGTGCGGCGATGCCTCTATTTACCAACACTTGTTCGATTGCGGATAGTTGCGGTTGACGTTCTGCAAGTAGCTGATAGTTCATAGGCTCCACCCACTCTATATTTGAAAATTCTTCAAGATAATTTAGCTCCTTTTGCCCATTTATAAGGTTATTCTATTCTTAAATAGTTCAAGAAAGACATCTGGCCCGCAATCTATAGGTGCCGCCTTATAGGGGGTTATCATTTTTTTATCAAACATAAAACTCACCAATATATCTTTACCATACTTTTTATGGATATTGGTTAAATTATTTGTAAGTTTAGTATACTCAGAATCTCCTAGCTCTTGAAACTGGCGGTCAAGAGCAATAACGATTTCTTTTGCTCCGGCATCTTTTAATGCCTGGATGTGATAAGCAGATACATTGCTACCACAACAGGCTACAGCAATATTATTCTCCACGCCAAAATAAGACATATATAGAATAACTGATTTTTCGGATTCGAATATAATGGCTTTACCCAAAGCCTCAATATTGTCTTTAGCCCAGTTTAAACCATATAAGTTCATACCAAGAGGGTGGCTATAGGACTCTTTCATGACGCGAAGTGGTCTATATTTACCCCATCTCTCCGCATCGTCCGCTGCCATGGCTCGTCCTCGCAGACCAACAAATCTACTAGCCGCGTCAAAGTGAGGGATTGTAATTTGATCTCCTCCTGGATAGTATCCTATCATTGCGTGGTTTAGAGCGGCTTGCGTCATACCTTCATTGAGCCAGGGGGTAATTTCGATATTATAATTTAACAATGATAATATCGTAGAATCATATTCTTTAAGCTCTACTCGATAGTCTTTAGTTTCTACCTCTTGGATGCGAGTATAGGAATCAAAAATTTTCCAATCTGCAGTGGCATCATCTTCTAGCACAAAATCGCCAGCAATGCCAAACTTAGCGGCGACATAGCGCACTGCATCATTTAAATCAATATCTCGATTATATTGAATATGAAAAACTTTTATAGCCAATTGAAATATATCAAAAGTAGGCTCTTCGCATCCCGTAAAACATCTGCACAAAGTAGTGTTTTCATAGAAATAAAGTTTGCGAGACCCGCATCCAGGAGGGTTGTGGCAGATAGTAGAGCTAATTATGCCGAAGCTAGTATATTGCGGGTCTCCGCCCCATTCCTCCAAGAGCTGAAAATAGTTTTCAAGAGTAAGTTGTTCTCTAACCTTGTCTTTATCAAAGTTAATCAAGTTCGACCAGCACCTTTGTGCAATTATACTTTAGACCAAACTGGCTATTAACATAATTGCAAAGAACTTCTTGCTTATTCTTCTTTGGGCCTTTGTGTAATTTCATAATATTATTTGCCATTGCTGCGGTCATAGTATATTCTACGCTACCGCACTTTTCGTGTAAAGAACCTTCTTTAGTAATTGTAATACCGAATTGCTTTCCCATAATTTTTTTATCTCCTTTTAATAATTAAAATGCGCCGGGATCATCTGTAAAAATCTTTAAATCATTGATAGCAATGATTTCATAATCGTAAGTGGTGGCAAACATAGGTTTAACTCGACAAGTACCTAGGTCTGCATCACACCACAAATAAATACCTTTATATCTGCCGCGTCTATTTTTATAAACGGACATTTTTAAGTTTGGTCTATTAAACGTATTGGATGTTAAAATTTTGCCAAGAGCTTCAATATCTTCTGACTTCACCGGCAGCACAATTGCACCGAAGTCAATTTTATCTGCAATGGCTTTTGCGCCTCTTAAGAGATTCTGATCGGGCGTTTCTGCGTCGCCATATTGTCCATTTAGCTGGGTTGATGACATAATAAAAATGCCATATTGATTGCAAATATCTTTCAATCGGATTGAAAGCATAAATAGAACATTATCTTCACGCAGTTTTACACCACCAGATCTCTTGGTAATTTCTTCTAAAATTTTGAGTGATGTATGAATGTAATCAAAGCAACAATACTTTACGTCATGTTCTCGAATGTTCTTTTTGATTTTATCCTCTACATCTTGCAAAGAAAAATCTGGTAAAACTTCAATATAAACGGGGCTTTCTGAGATAATTCTTGCCGCTTCTAGTACGCGCTCTTCTTCATCGCCTTCATACCTACCATTAAGGATATGGTCTTCATTGACACAAGACAAAAAAGCTAACATCATTGTTTGAATTTCGTCTTTTTCTTGCTCTGTTGTGATGTAAAGAACTGGTTCAGCAGTACCATTTTTAATCCAGCCAAAATTTTCGTCATAGATTCTATT
>JAEIGA010000477.1_pt1 | contig 59039 bp, 55 predicted proteins | sample 9270691 | NCBI WGS metagenome assembly JAEIGA01 (sample SAMN17057246, study PRJNA624740) | gut metagenome | biome: biome; isolation source: fecal sample | host: Bos grunniens | place: China: Xizang | collected 2019 | reverse complement strand
GACGCTGAAATCGCAGCAGCAGGCGTAGAGCTTGAGTACGAAGTAGGTACCATGATGGAGATCCCCAGAGCATGTCTGACCGCTGATGAGATCGCTAAGGAAGCTGATTTCTTCTGCTTCGGTACCAACGACTTGACTCAGATGACTTACGGTTTCTCCCGTGACGACGCAGGTAAGTTCCTGGATGCTTACTATGACAACAAGATTTTCGAGAACGATCCCTTCGCTAAGTTGGATCAGACCGGTGTTGGTAAGTTGATGGAAATGTCCATTAAGCTTGGTAAGCCCGTAAACGATAAACTTCATGTAGGTATCTGTGGAGAGCACGGTGGAGATCCTACTTCCGTAGAGTTCTGCCACAAGATTGGTTTGGACTATGTGTCCTGTTCACCTTTCCGTGTGCCTATCGCAAGATTGGCTGCTGCACAGGCTGCAATTGCCGGTAAATAATTGTTGATTTATAACCCCCATCACTATTGGTGGGGGTTATTTTTATATTTCGACACAAGATATAGATATATTTCTTGCTTTTACGACAAGCGGGTGCTATAATTTACTAAAATACACATTATGGAGGTGTTCTATGAATTTGGTTTATGACATCAATGACAAACCAAAATTTCCTCAGTTGCTGATTTTTGCATTGCAGCAGGTGTTGGCGATTTTGGCAGCAACCATCGCCGTTCCCGCAATCATCGGCAATGGTATGGATCAGTCCGCTGCACTGTTTGGTGCCGGCGTGGGTACGATTGTTTATCAGTTGTTTACCCGTTTTAAGAGCCCTGTTTACTTGGGTTCATCCTTCGCGTTCTTGGGTTCCATGAGCGCAGCGTTTGGCGGCGCGGCTTCCGTGTCTGCAGGTTATGTAGGCTTGATTGTGGGTGCTGCATTGGCAGGTCTTGTTTATGTGGTTATCGCAATTGTTGTTAAGTTGGTTGGCGTACAGTGGATTAATAAATTGATGCCTCCTGTGGTTATCGGACCTACCGTAGCAATTATCGGACTTTCCCTGGCAGGCAATGCAGTGGGAGATTTGAGTACCGGTAGAGTGGCTGGATGTAGCCCCTATGTGGCATTGATTTGCGGTCTGGTTACATTGTTTGCAGTTATTTTGTTCTCCGTATACGGCAAGAAGATGATGAAATTGATTCCCTTCGTTTTGGGTATCCTGGTTGGCTATGTTGTAGCTACCATCTTTACCGTGATCGGTATTGCTACTGAGAATGCAGCTTTGCAGGTTATTGATTTCTCTGTATTTGCAAATATGAGTGCGTTTAAGGTGCCTGCGTTTACATTCATGCAGTTGGCTGCAGGCGTGAAGGATATCGATCCTGCATTCATCGCTACTGTAGCTGTGGCATATGTGCCTGTTGCTATGGTAGTATTTGCTGAGCATATCGCTGACCATAAGAACTTGTCCAGTATCATCGGTCAGGATTTGTTGGAAGAGCCCGGTTTGCATCGTACCTTGCTTGGTGATGGTGTTGGTTCCATGGCGGGTGCTTTCTTCGGTGGATGTCCTAATACCACTTACGGCGAGTCCGTTGGTTGTGTGGCGATTACCCGCAATGCGTCTGTTGTTACCATTACTACAGCTGCCATTATGTGTATGGTAATTTCTTTCTTTGGTCCTTTCGTAACCTTCCTGGCATCCATTCCTAACTGTGTTATGGGTGGTGTATGTACTGCATTGTACGGTTTCATTGCTGTCAGCGGTTTGAAGATGGTACAGAAGGTGGATTTGGGACAGAGCAAGAACCTGTTCGTGGTTTCCACTATCCTGATTACCGGTATCGGTGGTTTGAGTGTTTCCTTTGGTAAGGTTACCTTGACTTCCATCGCATGTGCATTGATTCTTGGTATCGTGACCAACCTTTTGGTAGGTAAGGCAACGGGAGACGAGTAAGTCCTATATTACGAAAAAATAAATATTTAACAGCAAAAAATATCCGCCCTGTTGAAGGGCGGATGTTTTATTTAATATGTTTTCTTAAAAGATTTAAAGGGTAGCGCTCTTAACCAATAACCACTTCGTGACCCTGCTTTGCAGATTCGTAAGCGGCATCAAGAATGCGCATAAGCTCTATTCCGTCTTCCGCAGGGGAACGGCATTCGGAAGTGCCCAGTACACATTCAACATAGTGGTTGATTTCTTTAGCGAAAAGGCCATCAAAGCTAAGAGCCGTTTGCGCTTTTAATGAAATATCGGTCATATATCCGTTCATTTCGGTGTAGAGTTTTAGTTCGGGGTCGATTTTAGCACCGCCCTTTTCGCCGTAAAACTCAATTATACCACGGTCTTCGGAAACGTTAAGGCTGAAACTTGTTTCAACATTAAGCACAGCACCATTATCAAAACGGATAAGAGCGGTTGCAAGATCCTCAACGTCGCAAATCTCATCGGGCTTGTGGTCGGCACAAACATACCCCTTTGGAGTTTTTAAATTGCGGCGGTCGCCTAACTTTTCAAATGTAGCGGCATATACAGATACGGGTTTAGGATTACCTAAAGCATAGCGTACAAAGTCGATGACATGAACTCCCAGGTCAATTAAGGGTCCGCCGCCTGAGCGTGATTTGTCACAGAACCAACCACCCGGGTTGCCGTTGCGGCGAATATAGTTTGCTTTTGCATAATACATATCACCGAAGAAATCTTCCTTGATGAAATCCTGGAGAACATCCATATCATTACCGTAACGACGAACGAATCCAATCATTAAAAGTTTACCGCTTCTCTCGGCGGCAGCTTTCATTTCTTCCGCTTCCTTGGCATTCATAGCCATAGGCTTTTCGCAAAGAACGTTGACACCTGCATTCAAAGCGGCAATAGAACATTTTGCATGAGCGCAGTTCCAGGTGCAAACGCTTACAGCGTCTAACTTTTCATTCTTTAGCATCTCTTCAACATCTGTGTAAAGATGTGTAACACCATACTTCTCGCCCTTGGCTTTCAGACGCTCTTCATTAATATCACAAAAAGCGCAAAGCTCAACATCAGGATTTTTCATGTAAGCACCGATATGGGCTCCTGAAATAGCACCTACACCGATTACACCTACTTTTAATTTAGCCATAATTAGTTCTCCTTTATAATGTTATTAAGAAATTCTACTGCTAACGCAATGTCCTTTGCAGGTTCAGCACCCACCTCGCGTTCGATGGTAAGGTAACCCTTGTAGCCAATTTCTTCCAGTGCCTTTAAGTAAGCAGGGAAGTCAACCGAACCGGTACCAAGCGGTACTTCTTTAAAGAATCGTACGTTCTTCACATCTTCGGGTTTCTGAATAATACCGTAAATCCATTCAGGGTTGCCGCGCTCGAGCATGATACCGTCCTTGGCGTGGGTGTGAACTATATAATCTTTAAGGTTATGAACAGCACCTACGGGGTCATCACCTGTAACCATTACAAGGTTGGCGGGGTCAAGGTTTACAGCAACTCCCGTTGAGTCTAATTGGTCTAAAAACTCTTTTAAAACAGCACTGGTTTCGGGGCCTGTTTCGATGGCAAAATGTGAGCCAATACTGTCAGCGTAGCGGCTGAGTTCAAAGCAGGCTTCAGACATAATTTTATAACGCTCGTGGTTCTTGTCGTTTGGTACAACACCAATATGTGTCGTAACTATATCTGTTTCCAGGTCCTTTGCAAGGTCAAGAATTCTCTTTGAACGCTCAATTAAATCGGGGTTGAGCTCTTTATTGCCAAAACCGTGACCCAAGTCGCCGCAAAGTGCAGAGAAGATAAGACCTTTATCCTTAACCTTTTTGAGAAGCTCACGGCGTTTTTCGGCAGTCATGGCCTCGGGGGAGTAGTCTCCCGAAGCGGCATACATCTGAAAACCCTGTGCACCTACATTTACTGCAGCATCAAGTGCTTCGTCGAATGGAAGGCGAAATGAATTAATCATAACACCGATGGGAAATTGGTACATAAAACACCTCCTTAGAAATATATTGTTTTTAGTGTAATTGTATTATATAATAACTTAAAACCAACTACCATAACATATATTGTTCAAAAATTTGTCTTATTTTGCTTTTTGAGGGGGGGGTGATGGATTTGGAAAATGTCACTTATGAGAGACATTCTTATAAAAAATATAAGAGTCAGGAGTTGCCATTTATATATCATGAAGATAAATTGTGCGGCGGCACTATTCATACAGGAGTACATTGGCACGAAAATCCTGAATTTTTAATGTGTAAAACCGGCAGAGGAGAAGTTTTGGCAGATGCAGAAAAGATAGATTTTTGCCCTAATGATATAATTTGCATAAATCCAAATGCGCCACACAGTTTTTCTTGTAGAGATGGAAGTGGTATTAATTATGATTGTTTAATTATTGATGTTGCATTTTGCAAAGAAAACGGCATAGACATCGAGAATTTTAAATTTTCTTCTAAAATTAGCGACAGTAAGACTTGCGAATATTACCGTAAAGCTTTTAATGCCTGTATGGAAGAATGTGATTTTCAAAGCCTTAAAGCCAGAACCTATGTGCTGGAATTTCTTTTATATATGTGTTCTAACCATATATCTCGAAACTCGAACAAAATATCGGTTTCGGCAACAGAGGAAATTAAAAAAGCGATTTTATATGTTAGAAATAATTATATGAAGCCTATAACTCTGCAGGAAGTGGCAGATGTGGCAGGATTCAGCGTTTACTATTTTTCGCGTGAATTCAAAAAGGTGACAGGCCTTACATTTGTTACATTCCTTAATATGGTACGATGTGAAAACGCCGCAAAGAAATTACATAAAGGCGCCAACGTTACAGATGCTTGTTTTGCCTGTGGGTTTAAGGAGATAAGTTATTTTTCGCGTACCTTCCGCAAAATAATGGGTGTTTCACCCTCAAGTTTGCGTAAATCAATGTGAACAGCAACAATCTATTTGGAGAGGTAGATATCAGACATTTAAAATGTAAAAAGTTGTGCGAAGGTATTGACAGTGGAGGGTTTCTCGGGGTATTATGTATGAAGTGTTCTAACTTGCTATTACAATAAATATATAATTGTTGGAGGAAGTACAGATATGTTGAAGAATCATGTTAAAGTTTTTAATTTGGCAGCGGTTGCATTGGTTGTTGTGCTGATAGCATTGCAGTTTGTTCCTTTTTGGAGCTACGAGAAGACCGAGAAGGTAGATGGTGTTGAGACTACATATGAGACAACCGCTTCTATTGCAGAGTATGTTTGGTTGCCTTTTAACTGCAGAGAATTGACGAAGGATTTCGGAGAGACTCTTGACATTGCTAAGCCTAAGGTAAATGATTTCATTACTGAAGCTGCATTGGTGTTGGCTTTAGGTGTTACCTCCGTTATTATGATTCTTATCTTTAAGAATGAGTGGATGATATTATTCTCCCTGGTGGTTGGCGTTTTTGGTGACCTTCAGTTCCTGACACAGAAAGTGATGCAGATGGGAAGTATGTGGTATATCCACTTGGCAGTGAGCGTAGTGTTGACCGCAGTTTCCGTTCTGTCCCTTGTATTGACAATCAAGAAGAAGTTTGCAAAGAAATAATTGCAGATTTGGATAAAGGATAATATAAAACCTCATTTCAATCATATGAAATGAGGTTTTTTTGTGCATTGATATTTTGTCCCATAACCCTACTTTTTGATGGATTTATAAAATACCCAGATGTTCTAACAGAATCTTTATGCCAAGCAGTATTAGGAGAACACCTCCGACAATTTGTGCCTTCCCGCCAAAACGGTTTCCGAAGATGCCACCCACTTTTACCCCGAAGCCGGAGAGTATGCAGGTGATAACGCCGATGAACGCCACCGCCATCCAAATATTCACGTTCCCTGCCATTGCCAGGGATACACCTACCATCAGTGCGTCAATGGATGTGGCAATTGCCATCGTAAACATAGTTTTCACAGAAAAATCGGCATTCTTTTCGTTGCAACATTCACATTCTTCGCCAAAAGCATCCTTCAGCATATTGGCACCAATGAGGGCAAGTAGCAAAAAAGCAATCCAGTGATCCACTGCTTTAATGTAATCGGCAAACAGATTTCCTAAATAAAACCCAATTAAGGGCATCAGTGCCTGGAATCCGCCGAACCACAGACCACATTTGGCCATCTGTTTAAAGTTGGTCTTGGTGACGGAGAGCCCCTTGCATATGGAGACAGCAAAGGCATCCATACTTAAGCCCACGGCTAATACCAAAAGTTCTGCAATAACCATAGTTCCTCCTATTGAAAAAATGTCGAATTGAGAATTATTATAGTACACAAAGAGAAAGAATTCAAGAACAAGAAATGAGGTAAAAATGAGGCACTTTGAATGAGAAAATGAGGAGATTGCAAGATAAACTTCTTGTACATCAGTAATTTCGTATGATATACTAAACTCGGAGTAAATTTTGGAGGTAAACGATATGGATTTATCACTGTCTTATTTTTGGGGACAAATGGTACAAAATCCCCTATTGATGGTGGCAGTATTCCTAACTTTAGGAGTTATCCTGGTAAATGGATGGACGGATGCACCCAATGCAATTGCGACCTGTGTAGTAACCAGATGTATGTCTGCCAGAGCTGCAATTATAATGGCTGCAGTATTTAATTTTTTGGGAGTCTATGTGATGACTCTGCTCAGCCCCAAGGTGGCAGAGACAATAACAAAAATGGTAAACTTTGGTAATGATCCGAATACAGCAACGATTGCCCTGAGTGCAGCCATGTTTGCTATTGTGACTTGGGCAACAGCGGCCTTCTTTTTCGGAATTCCTACCAGTGAGAGTCATGCTTTGATTGCGGGTCTGTCAGGAAGCGCCATCGCACTGCACGGAAGTTTTCAGGGTGTCAATGGTGCAGAGTGGATAAAGGTACTGTATGGTATTGTGATTTCAGTCACCTTGGGCTTCGGCTTGGGCTGGCTGGTATGTAAAATTGTGACGAAAGCCTTTTATCATGTGGAGAGGCGTAAGACAGAACCGATTTTCAAGTATGCGCAGATTTTTGGTGCGGCATATTCAGCATTTATGCATGGTGCACAGGACGGACAGAAATTCATGGGTATTATTATTCTGTGTTTATTTATGTCACAGGGCCAAAGCATACCTTCTGACTTAAAGCCGGAAGCATGGATAATGATCTTGTGTGCAGTGATTATGGCGTTAGGTACTGCCATTGGCGGCAAGAAGATTATTAAGTCTGTGGGCATGGATATGGTAAAACTGGAAAAATATCAGGGATTCTCTGCAGACTTATCTGCATCCACTTCCTTGCTGTTATGTTCTTTGCTTAGTTTGCCGGTTTCTACGACCCATGCAAAAACAACAGCAATCATGGGCGTTGGCGCAGTGAAAAGCATCAAGGCCATCAACTTAGGTGTGGTGAAGGAAATGTGTCTAACTTGGGTACTTACCTTCCCGGGGTGTGGATTCATTGGTTTCTTAATGACAAAGTTATTTATATGGATTTTCTAAAATTAAATCATTTGAAAAATAAAACTATTCACATAGAAGGAGAGAAGAAATATGGCATCTAAAGCGGATCGTTTTTATTTTGAAAACTTAATACAGGCAACAGAATACTCTTGTAAGGCAGCTGAATATTTGGCACAGTGTCTGTCTGACTACAAGTATGAGGGCTTAAGAGGTATGCTTCAAATCATGCATGAATATGAACACAGTGGAGATATTAAAAAGCATGAGATGACCGCAGCGCTTGCAAAGGCCTTTGTAACTCCTGTGGACAGAGAAGATTTATCTATGATCAGCCAGAGTATTGATGAGGTTTCCGATGCGATTGAGGAAGTGTTGCAGGTATTCTTCATGTATAATGTAAAGGAAATGCTTCCCGAAGCAGTCACATTTGCGAAAAAGATTGTAGAGTGCTGCACTCTGATGACAGAAATGGTCGCAGAGTTTTCTAATTTCAAGAAACCGGACAAGCTTCTGAAGATGGTGGTGGACCTGAATCGCGTGGAAGAGGAGTGTGATATTCTCTATGTGGATTATACGCAGTTGCTGAATTCTAAGTTCACAGATGTATTGGACATCATTTCCTGGCGCAAGATTTTCGATCGTCTGGAGGCCTGCGCAGATGCCTGCGAACATGTGGGCGATTGCATCGATTTGATTGTGATGAAGAACAGCTAAGAATTATTAGTAAATCAAAGGTGGTTAAAATATGATACGTATCGGTATTATGGGATATGGAAATCTGGGCCGTGGGATTGAATGTGCCATCAGGCAGAATCCGGATATGGAACTTAGGGCAGTATTTACCCGCCGTGACCCTGGTACAGTTAAGATTTTGACAGAAGGGGTGCCGGTATATCGTGCAGAAGAAGCGGCCGAAAAAAAAGACGAGATTGATGTATTGATTCTCTGTGGAGGAAGTGCTACAGATTTGCCCAAGCAGACCGCAGAATTTGCTTCCTGTTTCCATGTAGTGGACAGCTTTGATACCCATGCTAAGATTCCGGAGCATTTTGAACGGGTGGACAAGGCAGCAAAGGGAAATGGCAAGGTGGCAGTGATTTCCACCGGCTGGGATCCGGGTATGTTTTCATTGAATCGTCTGTATGCATCCGCAGTATTGCCGGAAGGAGCAGATTATACCTTCTGGGGAAAGGGTGTCAGTCAGGGACATTCCGATGCCATCCGTCGCATTGAGGGGGTGGTGGATGCAAGACAGTACACCATTCCTGTGGAGGAGGCCTTAGAAGCTGTACGAAGCGGAGCAGAACCTGAACTTAGCACCAGACAGAAACATACAAGAGAGTGTTTCGTGGTAGCAAAAGAAGGTGCGGATCTGATGAGGATAGAGACTGAGATTAAGACCATGCCCAACTATTTTGCGGATTATGATACCACGGTACGTTTTATTTCTGCAGAAGAATTGGCTAGGGACCATAGCGGCATTCCCCATGGCGGATTTGTCATCCGTAGTGGTAGAACAGGCTGGAATAAAGAGAATCATCATATTATTGAATATAGCTTGAAATTGGATTCTAATCCGGAATTTACTTCCTCTGTGATTGTGGCCTATGCCAGAGCGGCATATCGCCTGGGCGTAGAGGGCGCCAAGGGATGCAAGACAGTGTTTGACATTGCCCCTGCTTATTTGAGTGCCAAGAGTGGAGAGGAATTGAGAGCTACTATGCTGTAGAGCATTGTGCGCCTCGCATATAAAGTTTATAGTTTGATAGAGACCTCCCATCGTTAGTAATAAAACTAACGGTTGGGTGGTCTTTTTTTGTTGTTTTCTTCCTATGCAAATATTTATAGGTATTTTCTTCCGGTGCGCTCATATATTGGAGAAAGGGGAGGACAGGTTATGGACAATAGGCTGATAGAATTATTTCCCCGGGATTACCGAAGATATTGGGAGAGAGTGTGTGGCGCAAAAGAGCAATTACAGGAGATTAGAATTCGGGCAGAAAAACCTGTGGCGGTGCTTTTGCGGGGGGAGGAGTGGTTCGTCACGCCCCAGGGGGAGTGGACCGGTGATGTTGGTAGGGCAAGATGTGCTTCTGCAGAGGAAGTGCGAGCACTGCTACAACATATTTGTGAATATTCGCCCTATGCTTACGAGGAAGAGTTGCGAAGAGGATATCTGACGTTATCCGGCGGACACAGGGTGGGTATCGTGGGGCAGGTGGTCATGGAGGGGACTGCTGTGCGAACCATTAAGAATGTAGCTGCATTAAATTTACGTATTGCACATCAGATTAAGGGGGTTGCAGATGGAGTGATGCCATACATATATCATCAAGGCATGCTACGAAATACTCTGATTATTTCTCCTCCGGGATGTGGTAAGACAACCTTGCTCCGGGATATCATTCGACAGGTCTCCAACGGTAATGTATATGCTGAGGGGATGACCGTGGGAGTGGTGGATGAACGTTCCGAACTGGCAGGATGCTATATGGGAGTTCCACAGAATGATATTGGCGTGAGAACAGATGTGTTGGATGGTTGTCCCAAAGAATTGGGGATGCTGATGCTGCTTCGGTCCATGGCCCCAAAAGTAATTGCCATTGATGAATTGGGGAGTGGGGCAGAGTTCAAGGCATTGCAAGTGGCTTCTGCCTGTGGGTGCAGTGTGATTGCTACGGCCCACGGAATGGATAGGGCAGACGCAGAAGGCCGTTTTTCATTTGCGGAAGGGGGCTTGGGTGGGCTGTTCGGATTATTGATTGTGTTGGGGAGAAGGAATGGTCGGTGTGTGGTAGAAAAAATGGAAAAGATTAGGTGATCATATGCTAAAACTTATTGGTGCGTGCCTGATAGTGTGTGGGTGCTGTGGGCTGGGAAGAAAGGTGGTATCCGGATATCGTGGCAGAATGAATGCGTTGCAGGAATTATGCAATATTCTGGAGTTAATGGCTGGAGAGATTCACTATGAAAGGTCATCTCTGCCCCAGTGCTGCGAACGTGTGGCGGCTCATTTGCATCCGCCCTTTTCTGTGAGATTTCACCGGATATCAGAGCGCATGAAAGAAAACCGGGGAGTATCCTTTGCCGGGATTTTTCGGCAGGAGACAGAGGATTTGTTGGAAGAGCGACCATTACGAAAGGGGGACATAGAAAAGTTTTGGGAGTTTACGGAGACCACGGGATTTGCGGATGGTGATATGCAAGTGCGCGCCCTAAGGAGAAGTGTGGAACATCTAAAAGAGGAAAGACAAAAGCTTCTGGAAGAGGAAAAGGAAAAGGGCAAAGTGGTCAAAGGTTTAAGCATTATGAGTGGACTATTGATTGTACTGATACTGTGGTAGAGGATATGAGGTAACAGACGTAAAGAGGCTTAGAAATGAAAAAACACGGGGAGAGGGGCTGTATGGGTGTTGGACTGATATTTAAAATAGCGGCGGTGGGCATTTTAGTTACAATTTTATGTCAGTTGCTAAAGCATAGTGGAAGAGAGGAGCATTCTTTTATCATTAGTCTGGCGGGGCTTATTTTGGTGCTCACATGGATTGTGCCATATATTTATGAACTGTTCGAAACCATAGAAGCATTATTTTCCTTTTGATAGGAGGAAGAAGCATGACAGAATTGATAAAAATGGCCTTCCTAGGAATTGCCGGAGTGCTGTTGGCACTTCAGTTTAAAAGTGTAAAGGCGGAGTACGCCATTTATGTGGGACTTGCAGTCAGTCTGATTATCTTTGGGTTTTTGCTTCGTCAGGTGGAGGTGGTAATCCAACAGTTTTCGAAAATGAAGGAGTATATGAACGGCGGAGAGGAATATCTTGGGATCCTTCTAAAGGTCATAGGAATTACCTATATTTCTGACTTTAGTGCCGGCATCTGCAAGGATGCCGGGTATCAATCTGTGGCAGGGCAAATCGAACTTTTAGGCAAAGTTTCTGTAATGTTTGCCGGCATCCCCATTCTGTTTGCCACCATTGAACAGATACAGCAGCTACTGTGAAGGGGGCGTGGTGATGGACTACAACCTGGTGTGGAAGGACTATGGGTTAGATAAAATAGAAGAAGGAATCGCCGAACTTTTCCCTCAAATGAGCATCAATTTACCTGAAATTTTGGATGAAATTATGAAGGGGAATTTATGGGGCGCGGTGGTTTTATTGTGGGAGCAGTTCAGCGGAGGAGTCAGCGCCCAAGTAATCGGGCTGAAGGAGCTTTTTATTTGGCTTCTGGTATTAGGTATTCTGTCTTCTGTGGTATCTCACTTTGTGGAATTATTTGACCATAGCCATGTGTCTGATTTGAGTTTTTACTTTATGTACTTATTGTTTGTATCAGTATTGATGAAAAGTTTTCATCAGATTCTTGGGACGGCAGGGCAGACTTTGGGGCAGATACAATTGTTTGTAAAAATGTTGGCACCGGCTTATGTGCTGGCACTTGGGATGTGCGGTGGTACGATTACGGCGGCGGTGTCCTATCAGATGATGCTCATGGTGGTGTATGCTGTGGAATATGTTCTGGCGGGTGGGATATTGCCACTGATTACCGGGTATTGTTTTATGTCTATACTGAATGGTGTGTGGATGGAAGAAAAGCTAACCATGCTGATGGATTTGTTACGCAAGGTCATTGGTGCGGTCCTGAAGGTTGCACTCTGGGTGGTGACCGGAATGAGTGTGTTCCAATCTCTCATTGCCCCTTTGTTGGATTATGCCAAAATGACTGCTATGCATAAATTGGTGACTGTTATACCGGGGATCGGAAATGCGGCAGGAGGCGCGGTGGAATTGGTGCTTGGGTCTGCGGTACTTTTGCGAAATACGGTGGGGGTGGTGCTATTGTTGCTGTTGTTGTTTTTATGTGCGGTACCTTTGATAAAGATTGGATTGGTGGCGGGAGTTTTGAAATGTGCGGCGGCCCTCATGGGGGTGGTGACTGACAAAAGACTCACCGGATGTACTGACCGTGTGGGGGAGGCGGGGATGCTTTTACTGCGCACCACAGCCACAGCCATGCTGTTGTTTTTGATTGCAATCGCCATCACTACAGCCCTTAGCGGGCGGATGGTTTAGGAGGAAGAGATGCTGGATGGATTTTTGGATACCATAAGAAACCTGGGAATATTTGTTATTTGCGCCAAAATGATAGTACATTTCCGCCCCAAGGAAGCCGATGAAAAATATATGAAATTGTTGATTAGTATGATGGTTTTATTACAACTTTTGCTTCCACTGAAGGGGCAATTTACACAAGAAAAAAAGGAGTTTGCACTGACTTGGGAAGAAATCCAAGGGGCAGTGGAGGAAGTGGCAGGAGAAGAGAAGCAGGAGAAAGGATTTGTGGACAGGGTTCAGATTGAGCCGGTGAAAAGGATAGCTATAGAGTAGGGAGGATATATGGGGAAAGGTTGGAAGGAGTTATTGCAAGGAGATGGAAACAGCACGCCAAAAGAAAAGCGAAGGCTCATTATGATGATTCTCTGTGGAGTGCTGTTGTTCATAATTGCTTCTCCGACGAAGGGAGGATTGCTTGGACTATCCGGGAATGAGCAGGGGACCCGGGATCCGGTAGAGGGACGAAACGGCATAACTCAGGGGGGAGAAAATATACCTGCCGGGACTACAAGCGACCTTGGGGGACGGCACTATGCCGCGGGTGCCGGCGGAAATTTGGGGACGGATTTGGGGAGTTATGTGGAATCATTGGAAAAAAGGCTATCGGAACGTCTTTCCCAGATCACCGGTGTGGGACCGGTGGAGGTGATGATTTCTTTGCAATCATCGGCGGAACTTGTGGTGGAAAAGGAGCAATCGGCGCAGAGAAATACCACCAATGAAACGGATGCAGAGGGAGGCAAGCGTACCGCCAGTGAGCATACCACCCAAGAGAGCACGGTGTACGCCAGTGAAGGGAGTACAAAATCTCCCCTAATTGTAAAAACCATAGTACCACAGGTGGAAGGAGTGCTTGTGGTGGCCAAGGGTGCCGGCAGTGGTAATGTGAACCGTACCATTGTGGAAATTGTGCAGGCTTTATTTGGTTTGGAGGCCCATAAGGTGAAGGTGGTAAAAATGGAATAATGGGTTCCCTAAGCTCATACAATAAAATAGTAAAATGCAAAGAGAGGATGCAATGTGAAAACTTTAATTAAAAAGAATCAGCTTATGATAAGTGCATTGGCTATCATGATAGCAATTGCGGGATATCTGCAGTTTGCAGGACCCAATCTGGAAGACGGGATGGGAACCAAAGAAGTGAATTCAGATGATGTTGTTACGGAAAACTATACGGCCGAAGAACTGATGGACATTTCAGATGAGGATTTGCTGGGAAAATTAGAACAGATTGACAGTTTGGATACGGATGTGAATTTTATTGTGGATGATTATCTGGATGTGGGCATGGATTTGGCAGCAGATACCACGGCGACAGATAGTACATTGGCGGATGCCACACAGACAGCAGATGCCACCCAGACTGGGGATTTTACTCAATTGGCGGAAAAGACGCCTGAAGTGGGCGAGATTCCCGGAGAAGCAGTCTTTACTGCGGCAAGCGCCCAGGCAGTGCTCTCGGAAGCAAAACTGTTAAAAGAGCAGACCAGAGCCAGAAATAAGGAAACCTTGTTGGAGATCATCAACAGCGATGGACTCACCGATGCCCAGAAGCAGGATGCAGTCGATGCCATGGTGGAAATGACGGAGATTGCGGAAAAGGAAGCGGCAGCTGAGATTTTGCTGGAGGCGAAGGGGTATTCTGATATAGTAGTCAGCATCAATGGGGATTCTGTGGATGTGGTTGTCAATGAACCCACATTGGATGATATTATGCGGGCACAAATTGAGGATATTGTGGTGCGCAAAACGGAAACAGATGCACAGAATGTGATTATCAGCACAGTAGTACCTTAAACACAAAAGCAATGCTTCGTACTGTTGTACCCAACCCTCAAATGTGGTATACTTTTCCAAGAATAGGATGGGCTTAAGATGAAAAGAGTATTTTTGATTGTGTTGGATAGTTTTGGAATAGGTGCCATGAAGGATTCTGCCCAATATGGGGATGTGGGGGTCAATACGTTACGTTCCATGTTTGGTGCGGAAGAATGGAATATTCCAAATCTGGAAAAATTAGGATTGTATGCGATAGAAGGTGTGGCGGAGGCATTGGGGCTGGACAAAAAACAGCTATCATTACCGATTGCCTCCACAGCCAGATTGCAGGAACGCTCCAGAGGGAAAGATACTACCGTTGGGCACTGGGAGATTGCAGGCATTTGCTCAGAGCATCCTTTGCCCACCTATCCGGATGGGTTTCCGGAAGAAATCATTGGTGAGTTTTCCCGGTTGACCGGTAGAGGTGTGCTTTGCAATAAGCCCTATTCCGGCACGGAAGTGATTCGTGACTATGGAGAAGAGCATCTGAAAACCGGCGATTTGATTGTATATACCTCTGCGGACAGCGTGTTTCAAATCGCGGCCCATGAAGAAAAGGTGCCCCTGGAGGAGCTTTATCGATATTGCCGTATGGCCAGAGAATTGTTACAGGGTGAATTCGGCGTGGGGCGTGTCATTGCCAGACCTTTTATAGGAGATTGTGCGGCCAATTTTAAGCGCACCGGAAACCGTCATGACTATTCTATTATGCCCCCTGCGGATACCATGCTGGATCAGTTGAAGGGCACCGGAAAAGCAGTGATTGGCGTGGGCAAAATATCCGATATTTTCGCAGGAAAAGGATTGACGGAAAGCATTCCCACCAAAAGCAATGCAGAAGGGATAGAGGTGACTTTGCAATTATTGGAACGTGACTTCGAAGGGCTTGCCTTCGTGAATCTGGTGGAGTTTGATTCTGTCTATGGACACCGCAGAGATATTCCCGGATATGCAAAGGCAATCAGTGATTTCGACAAGGCGTTGCCCAAGATGATGGAAAAACTGGGAGCGGAGGATATCCTGATGATTACTGCAGATCATGGATGCGACCCGGGGTATCTTGCCAGCACAGATCACACCAGAGAATATGTGCCCTTTTTGATGTATGGAAAGGCTTTGCAGGCGACCGATTACGGAACAAGAAAAACCTTTGCAGACATAGGGTCAACTGTGTTACAATATTTCGGTATTCGTCCGGCGTTTGAAGGCAGGGCGATGACTATGAATTTTGGAGGCTTTCGCGAAGATGAATAACTATACAGAAGAAATAAACCGCCGTCGTACCTTTGCCATAATTTCCCATCCGGATGCAGGTAAAACCACATTGACAGAAAAATTTCTGCTCTATGGAGGAGCCATCAATCTGGCGGGAAGTGTCAAGGGAAAGGCAACGGCAAGACATGCGGTGTCTGACTGGATGGGCATCGAGAAGGAGAGAGGTATTTCCGTTACCAGTTCTGTGTTGCAGTTTGAATATGACGGATACTGCATCAATATTCTGGATACTCCGGGACATCAGGATTTCTCTGAGGATACCTATCGTACCCTGATGGCGGCAGACTCAGCGGTGATGGTAATTGACGCATCCAAGGGTGTGGAGGCTCAGACCAGAAAATTATTCAAGGTTTGCGTCATGAGAAAAATCCCCATCTTCACCTTTATCAACAAGCTGGACCGGGATGCCAATGACACCTTTGATTTGTTGGATGAGATTGAGAAGGAACTGGGGATTGCCACCTGACCTTTGAACTGGCCCATTGGTTCCGGTAAAGAATTTAAGGGTGTATATGACAGAGAGACCAAGACGGTGATTTCGTATTCGGATACAGAAAAGGGTACCAAGGAAGGTACTGCCACAGAGGTTTCTGTGGAGGATGAGGGTACACTGCGTGCTTTGATTGGCGACTCTGCGGCGGACAAGCTGTTAGAGGAAGTAGAACTTTTGGACGGAGCCAGTGCGGAATTTGATCTGGAAGCAGTGCAGGCCGGAGATTTGACACCGGTTTGTTTTGGTTCTGCGCTTACCAATTTTGGTGTGGAAATCTTTCTGAAGCATTTCCTGAAAATGACCACCACACCTTTGCCTCGTAAAGCGGATATCGGTTTGATTGCTCCTGCAGAGAATGAGTTCAGTGCCTTTGTATTTAAGATTCAGGCAAATATGAACAAGGCCCACAGAGACCGTATTGCATTTATGCGTATCTGTTCCGGCAAATTTGACGCCAATATGGAAGTGCGCCATGTCCAGGGCAATAAAGTGATGCGTCTGTCCCAGCCTCAGCAGATTATGGCGGACGAGAGAAAGATTCTTACGGAGGCCTATGCGGGGGATATTATTGGTGTGTTTGACCCCGGTATTTTCTCCATCGGCGACACCATCTGTATGCCCAAAGAAAAGTTTATGTATGAGGGAATTCCTACCTTTGCACCGGAGCATTTTGCCAGAGTGCGACAAATAGATACCATGAAGAGAAAACAGTTCGTCAAGGGAATTGAGCAGATTGCCCAGGAGGGCGCCATTCAGATTTTCCAGGAGTTCAATACCGGTCTCGAAGAAATCATCGTAGGTGTGGTAGGCGTATTGCAGTTTGATGTGTTGAAGTATCGACTGGAAAATGAATACAATGTGGAGATTCGATTAGAGAATCTGCCCTATGAGCATATCCGCTGGATCGAAAATAAGGAAGAGGTGGATATCGAGAAGTTGACAGGCACCTCAGATATGAAGAAAGTGAAGGATATGAAGGGGAATCCTCTGCTTTTGTTTGTGAATTCTTGGAGCATTGGCATGACCTTGGATAGAAACAAAGGATTAGTGCTCACAGAGTTTAGCAGAAATTAGTCGAAAAACTGGTTGAAAATCATGATATTGTACGACTTTTGGGATGACAAAACGGGTTTTCATGTGATATAATATTTATGCATATTATGCAGGAAAGTATACAGGAGGATTGTCAGATGGAAAAAGAGATTTTGAGAAAGTCTTTGATGTTAAAAAATGATGAAGAAAATGGTTCTGTACAGATTGCAGATGATGTTGTTGCAATGATTGCCTCTCTGGCAGCTTCTGAGATACAGGGCGTGGAAGTACCTGCAGGAAATATCACCAACGAATTGATGAGTAAAGTGGGCGTAAACAAGCTGACCAAGGGCGTCAAGGTGGATATGGCAGAGGGTAAGGTGCAAATCCATATTGCCATCACGGTTGCTTATGGTTTGAATATTCCCGCTACCTGCCACAAGGTACAGAAAAAGGTAAAGGCCACGGTGGAGAATATGACAGGATTGGAATGCACCGATGTGAATGTGCGTATCGTGGCAGTGCATAATCTGTAGGCGGACAGAGATTTGTTTTGATGCAATCTATAAATCAACGGATAAAAGGATAAACACTTATGGGACGAAGAGAACAAAGAGAGCAAGTTTTTCGCCTTCTCTTTCAGGTGGAATTTCATACGACGGAGGACATGCCCAGACAGATGAGGCTGTTTCTGGAAGGGAATGAGGATATTCCCAGTGTAGAAAATGCGGATTATATTGAGAATAGATGTAAGAGCATTCGGGAGCAAATTCCCAAGATAGATCAATTAATCGATGAGAACACGGAAAAGTGGGATACCACCCGTATGGGTAAGGTGGAACTTACCATTCTTCGTTTGGCAGTTTATGAGATGCGCTATGACGAGGAGATTCCTGCTGCGGTTGCAATCAATGAAGCAGTGGAACTTGCGAAAAAGTACGGACAGGAAAATTCCGGTGGTTTTGTAAATGCGATTTTAGGAAAGATTTCGAAACTGGGTGAGTGAGATTAAAAATATATATTCTGTAGGACAACTAAATTCATATATCAAGAATATGTTTACGCAGGATTATTTGTTGCAACACCTCTACGTGAAGGGTGAGGTCAGCAATTGTAAATATCACGCCTCGGGACATATATACTTCACTTTGAAAGATGTAAAGGGGACCATCAGCTGCGTTATGTTTGCCGGCAGCCGTGCAGGTCTCTCTTTTCGTATAACAGAGGGACAACAGGTAATTGTGGGCGGTACCGTGGACGTCTATGAAAGAGACGGCAAATACCAGCTTTATGCAAAGGAAGTCATGCTGGACGGCAGTGGACTTTTGTATGAAAAGTTTGAAAAGCTGAAGCGGGAACTGGCCGACTTGGGTATGTTTAGTCCTGCGTATAAAAGACCCATTCCCAAATACATCAAAACCTTGGGCGTGGTGACAGCCTCCACAGGTGCTGCAGTGCGGGATATCATACAAGTGGCAAGCCGGAGAAATCCCTATGTGCAGATTATTCTGTATCCTGCCATTGTGCAGGGGGATGCTGCCTGTGAAAGTATCGTGAAAGGTATCCGCGCGCTGGAAGCCGTTGGCGTGGATGTGATGATTGTGGGACGAGGCGGTGGTTCCATCGAGGATTTATGGGCCTTTAATGAGAGGGCTGTGGCCCAGGCAGTATTTGATTGCTCTGTGCCCATCATTTCTGCGGTGGGACATGAGACGGACACCACCATCATCGATTATGTATCGGATATGAGAGCACCCACTCCATCTGCGGCAGCAGAACTGGCGGTGACAGATGTGAGAGATATTCTTGGTGGACTGACTCTATATTCCCAGCGTTTGCAGCAGGGCATGGAGCGTCACATTCGTAACAACAGACAAGCGCTGACGAGGCAAAAGTTGCGCCTGCAATTGGTAAGTCCCGGTGCGCGCATTCGTGAGCAGAAAATGTTTGCACTTTCCATGGATGAACGTCTGCAGGAACGGATGCGGAATATTTTACAGGGGAAACGCCATAAAATGGCAATTTATGTGGAGCGTATGAAGGGCCTATCGCCCTTGGAGAAACTAAACAGTGGTTTTTCCTATGTGACGAATGAAGAGGGAGAAAATGTGCGAAGTGTCAGCCGGCTACAGGAGGGACAGGTTCTTTCCATACACATGAAGGATGGCACGGCAAGGACACAGGTGCTGTCAACTGATAGAAATCAGCTGGAGTAAATCGACAAACGGGCGTAGGAAGCGATAAGAAAAGTGGGGGTGACAATCCCTACATGAGGAAATTGTATGAGTGAAGAAAAAAAGACACCCGGTCTGGAAGAAAATTTTCAGAAGTTAGAGGGCATTATTGGACATTTGGAAAATGAGAATATCTCTTTGGAGGAAGCATTTGCGGCGTATAGTCAGGGCATGGCACTTTTGAAAGAGTGCAATGACCAGATTGACCGCGTGGAAAAACAAGTGCTGAAACTTTCTGAGAGCGGACAATTGGAGGAATTCCAGCATGGCGATGGAATGCTTTGATCAACAGGGATTTAATCAAGAGTTAACAGAGAAGGTAAAGTTCACAGAAGAAATCTTACGGTTGTTTTTGCCGGAGGAAAGAGGGTTTCAAAAGCAAGTCATAGAAGCTATGAATTACAGCGTTAATGCCGGCGGAAAGCGGTTGCGCCCCATTCTGATGCTGGAGACCTATCATTTGTTCGGAGGAAAGAATACAGCCTGTGTGGAGCCGTTTATGGTAGCCATCGAGATGATTCACACCTATTCGTTGGTGCATGACGATTTGCCTGCTATGGACAACGATGAGTACCGCAGAGGCAAGAAGACCACTTGGGCGGTATTTGGAGAGGAGTTTGGCATCCTTGCCGGAGATGGACTTCTCAACTATGCTTTTGAGATTGCAGCATCAGCTTTGGATGTGTGCTGTAAGACCAGTAGGGAAGGACAGTTGACGGCAGAGGAAACTTTATTGCAGGTAAAAAGGGTATCTGATGCACTTTCCGTACTGGCAAAGAAATCCGGTATTTACGGAATGATTGGGGGACAGACTGCAGACATTTTGGCAGAGAGTCAAACAGAGCCCATTACCGAAGACCAGTTGATTTTTATCCATGCCCATAAAACAGCGGCCCTGATACAGGCAGCTATGATGATTGGCGCTATCTTAGCCGGTGCGTCGGAAGAAAGCATAGGGAACATAGAAAAATGTGCCTATAATATCGGACTGGCTTTCCAGATTCAGGATGACATATTGGATGTAATCGGTGACAGTGAGGAACTGGGTAAACCGGTGGGAAGTGACGCTCAGAATCACAAGCAGACCTATGTGACATTAAAGAGTTTGGAGATGGCCCAAGCAGACGTGGAAGGGCTTTCTAAGGAAGCCATTCGATTGTTAGGAACATCAGGAGAAAATACATTTTTGGTACAATTGATTGACACACTAATACACAGGACCAAATAACTGTGTAGAGAAAGGTATGGTTCCGGTATGTATTTAGAGACCATAGAAAAAGCCAATGATATCAAGAATATAGACAAGAAAGCCTTAAACGAATTGGCCACAGAAATCCGCCATTTTTTGATTGAGAAAATCAGTCAGACCGGAGGACATTTGGGGTCTAATTTGGGTGCTGTGGAGTTGACCATGGCGTTGCATCTGGTACTGGATTTGCCCAAGGACAAAATCATCTGGGATGTGGGGCATCAGTCCTATACCCATAAACTGTTGACAGGTAGAAAAGAGGGATTTGATTCCTTGCGCCAGTATCACGGGATGAGCGGGTTCCCGAAACAGAAGGAAAGTGACTGCGATGCGTTTAACACAGGACACAGCTCTACCTCAATCTCTGCAGGACTGGGATTGGTCAAAGCCAGAGATATTATAGGGGGAGAGGAAACCATAGTGTCTGTTATCGGAGATGGTTCTCTCACCGGAGGTATGGCCTATGAAGCATTGAACAATGCCTCTAAACTGACCAAGAATTTCATCATTATACTGAATGACAATAATATGTCTATCTCAGAAAATGTGGGTGGCGTATCCAAGTATTTAAACAAGATCCGTACCGCCAACAGCTATCAGGGATTGAAAAAGGGAATTTATAATGCCCTCCTTGGCAGTAAGGTGGGTGATGATGTCATTGATGGTGTCAGACGGGTGAAAAATGTGCTCAAACAGATGGTGATTCCCGGTATGTTCTTTGAGGATATGGGTGTTACCTACCTGGGCCCTGTGGACGGACACAATATCAACGGCCTGGTAAAGGTGTTGAGGGAAGCCAAGCGGGTGGAAGGCGCCGTGTTGGTACATGTGCGTACGGAGAAGGGCAAGGGGTATGCCCCTGCAGAAAGACATCCTGCCAGATTCCATGGGGCGGAGCCCTTTGAAGTGGAGACGGGACTCCCCAGCAAGCCCAGAACGGTAGCAAATTATACAGATATTTTTTCTACAGTGATGTGCAAATTAGGACAAAGAGACGAAAAAGTAGTTGCCATCACAGCTGCCATGCCCGACGGAACCGGATTAAAGAGATTTCGCAATATGTATCCGGAACGGTTTTTTGATGTGGGGATTGCAGAACAGCATGCAGTGACCTTCGCGGCCGGATTGGCAGCGGGAGGACTGAAGCCTATTGTGGCAGTGTATTCTTCCTTCCTGCAGAGAGCTTACGACCAGATTGTGCATGACGTATGTATCCAGAATTTGCCGGTGGTGTTTGCTATTGACAGAGCGGGCATTGTGGGAAGCGACGGTGAAACCCATCAGGGAATTTTTGATTTAAGTTATTTGAATATGATTCCCAATATGCATGTACTTGCCCCTAAGAATAAATGGGAATTGTCAGATATGATGAAATTTGCCGTGGATTTTGGCGCCCCCATTGCCGTCCGATATCCCAGAGGCAATGCCTATGTGGGGCTGAAGGAGTATCGTGCCCCCATTGTATTGGGGGAAGCCGAGTGGATCTACCATGAAGAAGAGATTGCTCTGTTTGCAGTGGGTAGCATGGTAAAGACCGCAGAGAAGGTGCGGGAAGCTCTGATAGAAAAAGGCAGGAAGGTAAGCCTTATCAATGCCCGTTTCGTAAAACCCATTGACACCAAGGCGGTGGAAGAAGCTTGTGGGAACCATACCCTGATTGTGACAATGGAAGAAAATGTCACCACCGGCGGTTATGGGGAGGCAGTATTAGCGTACATGGGTACGTGTGGATATAACAACAAGTTTTTGAATATCAGTATTCCGGACGCCTATGTGGAACACGGAAATCCTGAAATTTTAAAAGAAGAGCTTGGCATTGATGCAGCCTCTATCGTGAAGCGCATTGAAGAGGCATTGCAGAAGTAGGATATTTTAAAATGTGATAGGACATATAAGTTCTATAGATAAGAAAGTGTCGCAATGAAAGAAAGATTAGATGTTTTACTGGTAAATCAAGGCTATGCGCCTTCCAGAGAAAAAGCAAAAGCCATCATCATGTCCGGCAATGTGTACGTGAATGGACAAAAAGAGGATAAGGCGGGGACATCCTTTGACCCTGGGAAGATACAGCTGGAAGTGCGTGGCAGCAGTTTAAAATATGTTAGCCGAGGCGGATTGAAGCTGGAAAAGGCCATGGAGAAGTGGCAATTTCTCTTAGAGGACAAGGTGTGTATGGATATCGGTTCCTCCACCGGAGGCTTTACAGATTGTATGTTGCAAAATGGCGCGTCTAAAGTGTATGCGGTGGACGTGGGGCACGGGCAATTGGCATGGAAACTGAGAAATGATCCCAAAGTGGTGTGTATGGAGCAGACTAATTTCCGATACATGGTGCGAGAGGATATTCAAGACGATTTGGATTTTGCCAGCGTGGACGTGTCATTTATCTCTCTGACTAAAATATTGATACCGGCCAGAAACCTGCTGAAGGTGGGCGGACATATGGTTTGCCTGATCAAACCCCAATTTGAGGCAGGCAGGGACAAGGTGGGCAAGAATGGCGTGGTGAGAGAAGAGGCCATTCACGTGGAAGTGATTGAGAAAATTGTGGATTTTGCCACCATGGTGGGATTTGTGGTGGAGGATCTGGAGTATTCCCCCATCAAAGGACCGGAGGGGAATATCGAATACCTGATACATATCAAGAAGGAACAGGAACCTACGGAAGAAGTGTTGTCCATGACAGAGTCCCAGGCGGAAGGCGCGTTGAAGGAACTAATTGAGAGCGGAAGCGGCGTATCCCGGGAGGAAGGATGGAAACAGTTAATCAAAGCGACAGTAGAGGCATCACATGAAACATTATCTGATTTACACTAATAAACGGAAAGACAAAAACCTGGAGACCACAAATAGGATCAAAGCGTATCTGGAAAAGAACGGGCAAACCGTGTCGATCATTGCCGAACAGGATGCAGAGTTAGATAAATTAGCATTTGACAAGGTAAAGGATACAGTGTGCGATGTGCAATGCATGTTGGTATTAGGCGGAGACGGAACTGTGCTCCGTGCAGCCCGTACCGTTGCGCAGGCAGACATTCCTATTTTAGGCATCAATCTTGGTACACTGGGCTATTTGACGGAGGTGGAACCGGCCGGCATAGAGGATGCACTGCAACGCCTTTTGACAGAAGCTTATTTCACAGAGAAACGTCTTATGTTGGAAGGGTGTGTGGAATATGCAGACGGTACCAGGGAAGAAGAATGGGCGTTGAATGATGTGGTGGTATCCAGAAGCGGTTCACTGCAGATTATCCGATACAATATTTATGTAAACGGGCAACTTTTGAACAGCTACAATGCGGACGGTATGATTGTTACCACGCCTACCGGCTCTACCGGGTACAATCTGTCGGCAGGCGGTCCTTTGGTGGATCCGGGAGCGGATTTGATTTTGATGACTCCAATCTGTCCCCACTCTCTGAATCAGAGGAGTATCGTTTTATCTTCCAAAGATGTGATAGAGATTGAGATTCCACAGGGCAAGGACGGGGAGAATCAGACAGTGGAAGTCAATTTTGATGGTAGTAAGGTGGTGAAGATGGAGGCGGGAGACCGCATTCGTGTGTGCAAATCCACTAAAACCATAGAATTTATCCGATTAAACAAAGTGAGTTTTTTGGAAGTGTTACATAAAAAGATGGGTGAATAGCAAACCGACATATGTAAAGGGACGCGAAAGGCGCAAAAAGGGTAGAAAACATGAAAAAATCCAGACACGGTAAAATACTTGAAATGGTACAAAAGAGGGAAATTGAGACCCAGGAAGAACTGGCACAGAGCCTGCGGGATGCAGGGTTCAATGTGACGCAGGCTACGGTATCCAGAGACATTAGAGAACTGCATCTGACCAAGGTGCCTACCGCTACGGGCGGCCAGAAGTATGTGGCCTTTCAACGGGAAGATAGAAGGACCAATGAGAAGTATGTGCGCGTACTCCATGATTCCTTCGTGTCTGTGGAAAAGGCGCAAAATCTCTTGGTGCTGAAAACCGTGCCTGGAATGGCGATGGCGGCGGCAGCAGCATTGGACGCCATGAACATCAAAGAAGTGGTGGGCAGTATTGCCGGAGATGATACCATCTTTGTGGCGGCTCACACCACAGAAGAAGCAGAAAAAGTGAAAAACATGATTCGTGAGATGGTGAATTAAACATTTATAACAAAGAGTAATTTCACAACCTATGTCGGAGAAGGGCATAAGGAGAAAAAATATGTTACAAAGTTTACATGTAAAAAACTTGGCCTTGATTGAAGAAACTGAGGTGGAATTCGGTAGAGGACTCAATATCCTTACGGGAGAAACCGGGGCGGGTAAGTCCCTGCTTTTGGGTAGCATCAATCTGGCATTGGGTGCAAAATTTGATAAAGAAATGTTGCGAAAAGATGCAGAAAGTGCATTGGTAGAACTGCAATTTTCTATAGAGGATGAGCGTGTCCGTCGCAAATTGGAACAGATGGAATTGGATACCGATTGCGAGAGCATCATTATCAGCAGGAAGATGCAGGTAGGAAAAAGCGTTTGCAAAATCAATGGCGAGATGGTGACAGCCAAGCAGGTGAAGGAACTGGCAGAAGAATTGCTGGACATTCACGGACAGCATGAGCATCAGTCCCTTTTGAAAAAAGCAAAACATCTGGAAATACTAGACGAATTTGGTGGGATAGAGTGCGCGGAGATGAAGGCCTCTGTTGCCGGATGCTATGCGGAGTGGAAGGATTTGCAGGAACAGTTGCAGGCTTCCCGGATGGACGATGCAACCAAATCCAGAGAACAGGCTCTGGCAGAGTTTGAATGCCAAGAAATTGTAGAAGCCAATTTGGTGGCAGGGGAAGAGGAAGTATTAGAAGAGCGCTATCGAAAGATGGCGAACAGTAAGAAAATTTGTGAAAGCCTTTCGGAGAGTTACCATTACACAGGAAATGATTCGGAACAGGGTGCCGGTGCTTCTGTCAGTCGTGCCCTGCGTGCCCTCAGAGGTGTGGCTTCGTATGATTGTGAGTTGGCTGATATGGAGGCGCAGCTTTCCGAAATTGAAAATTTATTGAATGATTTTCAACGGGATATGGCAGCCTATATGGAGGAGAGCCAGTTTGACAGAGAAGATTTTGAGATGGTGGAAGATCGCCTCAATCTCATTCGCCGACTGCAGGATAAATATGGTTCTACCATAGAAGAAATACAAAATTATTATGAAGATAGACAGGCATTTTTGGACCGCATGAGTGACTATGATGCTTATATGGAAGACCTGGGGTGTAGACTTAAGGAGGCAGAAGCTAAGTTACTGATACAATGTGCAGAACTTTCGGCTTTGCGTCAGAGAAATGCCGCCAAATTAGAAACATTATTGATTGGTGCATTGGAACAGTTGAATTTCCTGACAGTGCAGTTTAAGATTGACATACAGGCGAATCAGGCACCTGCAAAAAATGGCTATGATGATGTGGAGTTTTTGATTTCCACCAATCCGGGAGAAGGACTAAAACCCTTACATCGCGTGGCAAGCGGTGGTGAGTTGTCCCGTATTATGCTTGGTATTAAGACGGTACTGGCAGGAAAAGATGCCATCGATACTTTGGTATTTGACGAAATCGATGCCGGTATCAGTGGAAAAACTGCATGGAAGGTAGCGGAACAATTGGATGTGGTGGGTAAGAATCATCAGGTCATTTGCATCACCCATTTGCCCCAAATTGCATCCATGGCAGATTGCCACTTTGCCATTGAAAAAAAACAAACAGCAGATCATACAAGCACCAATATCCGATTGCTTCAAACACAGGAAAGTCTTGGGGAAGTGGCAAGACTTCTTGGAAGTGATGCCCTTACCGAAGAGGCGATTTCCAATGCAAAGTCTATGAGAAACCAAGCGTTAGACCATAAAAAATCTAAATCGTGTTAAAATACCTTTGAAATCAAATTTCAAAATTATTTCAGTATGAAACCGAAAGAACCACACATAATAGAGTAGAAGAGAGTTCCCATGACGGGAACTCTTTTTTTACGCTAATTCGAGAAGCAAGATTGGATTTGTTTCTCTTTATAATATGGAGGTGTGGTATGAACAAAGATGATATGAGGCATAGAGTGCAGCAGCAATCCGGTCAGGATGTGATTGTATTTTTGGATCAGGTGAAGCTAAGAAAGCGAAGAAGAAATGTGTACAGAAGCTGGTTGCTAGTATCCATTTTGGTCAGTTGTGCCATTTTGGCGGGTTTGCTCTACTATCAGATAGATCACCGTTTGCCGTCCATCATCAATGTCCGGGCAGGCAAAGTGGAGGTGCTGGATTTGGGGATTCCCGCCAAAGCGCAGGTGGTTAGTGTCAGTAAGCAGGGCGTCAGCAATGTGCCTGCCGGTTCTATTGATATCGATCTAAGCCGCCCGGTGACACTGAAGGCTGCAGATGCAGACAATTATGGCTTGCAGGTTAAATTGTTCGGTTTCTTAAATTTCAAAGAAATAGACCTGCGGGTGATTGAAGATCAGGAACTGATTCCGGTGGGAATGCCGGTGGGCATCTACGTGAAGACCAAAGGTGTGATGGTGATTGGCACAGGAGAGTTCCAGACTGCAAGTGGGGACAAGGTATCGCCCTCGAAAGGTTTATTGAAATCCGGGGATTATATTTTATATATGAATGGAGTGGCAGTGTCGGATAAAGATGATTTTATGAAAATGATCCGTTTTGGAGCGGGCAAGCCACTTACCATGACTGTGATACGGGACGGGAAAGAATTGAAACAGACCATACATCCTCAAAAAGATACGAAAGGGGAATACAAAATTGGTCTTTGGGTGAGAGATTCGGCGCAGGGAATCGGCACTATGACCTATATGGATGGAGAGGGCAATTTCGGCGCACTGGGGCACGGCATTGCCGATGTGGACACCAGCGATTTGATGACCATGGATGACGGTACACTTTATATGGCTGAGGTGGTAGATATCAAAAAAGGTGCTGTAGGGAAACCGGGAGAAATGACGGGACTCATTGTGTATTCTAATGACCGTATCTTGGGAGACATCAATAACAATTGTGAGCGTGGAATTTTTGGCCGATGCAATAAAAAAGCGGGAGGTAAGTTCAGAGAAAATCCGGTTCCCATCGGTCTGAAGCAAGAGATCACTTCCGGACCGGCGCAGATTATCTGTACCGTGGATGGTGTGCCGAAGTACTACGATATCGAAATCAATGATATCAATCTCAATCACAGCAATGTGAATCGGGGAATTGAACTCACTGTGGTGGACGAAGAACTGTTGGCAATCACCGGAGGTATCGTGCAGGGGATGTCCGGCTCGCCCATCCTGCAAAACGGCAAAATAGTGGGAGCGGTAACCCATGTGCTGGTGAATGATCCGACCAGAGGGTACGGGATATTTATTGAAAATATGCTTCAGCATTGAGTCCGTGCGACGGAGCGAACAAAAGACACCGAGTAAGCTTGCTTACAGAGGTGTCTTTTGTGACGCTACGGCATACGGCGAAAGCCATATTGAACTGATTAATCAAATTGTATATAATGTTCCGTCAATCGTATTGTTTTGACTTCCATTGAACCGTTCAGGTTATGTAGCCAGATAAGAGTCAAACAAAACATCAATGCAATTTATCTTTCAATGCTTGGATGGTGCTCTCGTCCATACCATGCCGGAGCAAATAATTTGTTACGGCAGATTCCAAATTTGTCTGTGCAAGTTCCTCGATGGTTTCCGTTCCCGTCACATGGTAAAGCATCGTGAATAAATTCGTATTAAGTACGGTCTCATATCTTTCGGGATCGTTTTCTTTGTCAATCTCGTAGTAATTATAGAAACTGAGCATATAATCATCGATGACCTCCTGAAGAGTTGCACCCATCATTGCCTCCAGAAGCATGGCTGTAAATCCGGCCCTGTCTTTTCCCTCCGTGCAATGTATACTGTACGGAGGATCGTTTTGAGCAAGGAAACGAAGACCTTCGATTAGTGTAGTATTGAACTCGTCTGAGTAGAAGTTTACATTCAAATCCAATGCGATTACATTTCCTGACTCATAGAGGCTACGATAATACTCTGAGTCAAAGTCTTCGGCTTCGCAGTATTCCGCAATATCCTCTTCGGAATCCGCAAGATTCAGAACCGTAGCAACACCGGCCTGTGCAATCAGATTATTTGCATAGCTGGCACGTCCGTGCTCGTTATTGATTGGGGATGCGCTTCTATACAGTTTCCCATCGCCAATGGTGCCGGCTGTTATAGCGCGGAAATTTGCAAATGTAACATCATCGGAGTATTCCGCTCGATTGTCGCTGTACTTCAGTGCAGAAAGTTCATAGAATGTAAGCATCCCGGCTTTTTCTGCCATGGTGATTTCAACATGGTCGCCAATCGCAATCCCTGTTTTGTTGGAAAAGTCGCCGTAGTTAATACAAATGGCTATGTTATCTTCCGATGACGTCCCGCGTAACATTTCTGTACCGGGAGTTGAATAATATCCGTCAAAATAAGGCATATTTGCTTCGTAGGAATCAAAACTCACACAGACAATGTCGCCATACTCATATCCGTGGCCTGCAAAATCCGATGTAGTGATATCGAGCACGGCATGGCCGTATTTTTCGATTTCAATAACAGTCGCCTCAACCGCTCCTTCTTTGCCGGAGGGCTTCTCAGCCAAAGTACAGGAACTCAGATTCAGAAGCATCACACATAAGACAACGATTGCAATAGATTTCTTCATCATTTTGTACATAGGATTTTCCACCTTTCATAAAGTAATAGTCGTTGCTTTACTTTGTATTATAATTATACTCGTATAGAGGATATAATTCAATTCGAAAAAAACACAAAATGATGTGACAACTGTTGCCTATAATGATAATTGCCACCACAATAACACCTAAAACAGGCAACACAACACCGGTAACAAGGAACCCTATGGTTGCCCAAAGCGTGTGTGCACCTATCAATCGTTTTTGGTTTTCTATATCTCATATCTTTCATATATGGCTTTTGAATATTCGCGAGGTGTTTGCTTCATCCTGCGTTTAAAGACATAGCTGAAATAGCTTTGCGATGAAAAACCGCATTCAAAAGCAATTTCAGTTAAGGACAGGTTCGTTGTCAGAAGTAAATGTGTTGCCTTTTTGATTCTTTGCTCCTCGATGTAATCACGTAAAGTTTTTCCCACAGAAGCTTTAAAAACATGATGAAAATAAATGGGACTTAAAGAAACACGTGCAGAAACCTTTTCAAGTGTCAGTTCTTCGGTTAGATTTCTTTCAATATATGCAAGAGTGTCTTCTATCAAGGAATAATTACCTGACTCGGCATTATGCTTCACGAATCGCTGAGAATCCCTGCTGATGGTATAAATAAGTTCCAGCAGGAGGCTTTGGATCATGATGTTTTCGCCCCGGTCAAATGTATTATAATGATTTATTAGTTTTTGAAAGATATTTGCATAAATCTCTTTTTTTTCTGTTTCAAAGAAATCCGGAGCATTCATTAATACATCGTATAAATCACCTTCGTGTAGAATCATGTGGATATAGTAGCACTTAAAAGGAAATTTCGAATGTCTGTTTTGATTCGGTTTTGCGCATATAAACATATCGGGGTGTATATGGGCGGAATCGGAATTGATATAGGTTATACCGCCTTCTTCTATGGGCAATTCCAACTCAAACATGGTTGTTTTTCGATTTTTGCTAATCTTTGTATTCCTGGCTGCAATTTTTGAATCATAAATACCAATTGCAACGATATCTGGTAAAGTCATATCCAACACCTCCTTCATAATAAGATTTCTAATAAAAACCATAAGATAATTATATTTTATGAGTTAAAAATATAATATACTAAATCAAGAAAATATGTCAATGGAAGTAATGATATGAAGATATTTTGGCTTGGACAAGCCGGGCTGTTGCTGGAAAAAGAAGATTTTAAAATAATGATTGACCCATATTTGTCGGATAGTGTCCAAAAAATGAATCCAAATTGCTACCGCAGGGTGGCAGTAGATGAGAGATTTTTTGACATAGAGCCTGATGTTATGATTTTTACGCATAATCATCAGGATCACTACGACCCGGAAACAGTTGCCGCGTTTTTAAATGAAAACAGTAATATTACCATATTATCCCCACGGTCTGTTTGGGATGATGTGCGTAAAATGGGTGGTAATAATAACTATGTATTATTTAACAGACATACCGCTTGGACACATAGAGGAATCACATTCACCGCTGTAAAAGCAGAGCACAGTGATGCGTCATCCATAGGGGTCATTATTGATGACGGTACGAAAAAGTATTATGTAACAGGTGACACGCTTTACAATGAAGAGATTTTCATGGATATTCCCAGTGATATTTATGCTGTGTTTTTGCCTATAAACGGGGTTGGAAACAATATGAATATGTCGGATGCAGTACGTTTCGCGAAAAGAGTAAAAGCGGAAAAAGTAGTACCGGTACATATTGGAATGTTTGATGAACTAAGTGCTGAAAATTTTCCGTGCGAAAATAAAATTATACCGGAAATTTATAAGGAGATACAGCTATGATGGTAACAGATATTAAAACATTTACGGTGGATTGTTTCAGGACCAATTGGGTGTTTGTGAAAATTTATACTGATGAGGGAATCACCGGTGTGGGGGAAGCCACTCTTGAGTATAAGGAAAAGGCTTTGATTGGAGCAGTAGAGCATATCAAGGAATATCTTGTCGGAAAGAACCCACTGGATATTGAAAAGCATTTCCATGACATTTACCGCGATGCTTATTGGCGCGGCGGTGCGGTTTTAATGTCGGCTTTATCAGCCGTTGAAATGGCACTCTGGGATATTTTGGGTAAACATTTAGGTGTTCCTGTCTACCAGCTTTTGGGAGGCAAAGTAAACGACAAGGTCAGAATATATGTCAATGGTTGGTTCGCAGGAGCAAAGACGCCTGCGGAATTTGGGGAAAAGGCTAAAATTGCAGTACAACGTGGTGTTACTGCAATGAAATGGGATCCCTTTGGAAAATCTTACCTTGAAATTTCGAATCAGGATTTAAATACGGCGCTTGAATGTGTGGCTGCAGTAAGAGACGCGGTGGGAGATGAAGTTGACTTGCTGATAGAGGGACACGGAAGATTTAATGTTCCTACAGGTATTAAGATTGCAAAAGAACTGGAACAGTTTAAGCCTATGTTTTTTGAAGAGCCTACACCACCCGATAATTTAGAGGCCTTGAAAGCAGTCAGGGATAAGTCGCCGGTTGCAATTTCTGCAGGGGAGAGACTTTATACCCTGAAATCATATAAAGACCTGTTTGAAATGCGGGCCGCAGATTACATTCAGCCGGATATTTCCCACGCAGGCGGTATTATGGAACTTAAGAAGATTGCAGCTATGGCAGAAGCATATTATATTCCTTTTGCACCCCATAACCCGTCAGGGCCGGTTGCAAATGCGGCAACCCTGCAATTAGCTGCATGTTGTCCGAATTTTGCAATATTGGAAATCATGTACAGCGATGTGGAATGGCGTAAGGATGTAACCAATGAAAGTCTTGTATACAGTGAAGGATACATTAATATCCCTGATAAACCGGGACTGGGAATTGAAATCAATGAGGAAGAGTGCCTAAAGCACCCATATCAACCACATACATTGAGGCATTATACAGGCGCCTTGACGGATATCAGGCCTGCTAAAACAGAATTTTATTTTTAAGGAGACAATCATATGAAAAAATATGAAGTTGAACAACATGTACCAAGTTTTCTGCCTGAAGACAAAGAATGGAAACTTGTATGGAGCGATGAATTTGATGGCCAGGACTTAGATCAAAGCAAATGGAATTTCCGGGAGTATTACTGGGGGAGAAAATCCCCCACATTTACCAATGAAGTGTTTTTAGATGGGGAGAGCCATCTGCATATCCCGTTGATATACAGGGATGGGGTATTTAAATCAGCACATCTCCAGACGGGTGGATTAACCTTTGATATCCCCAAAGATACCGACGGGTTCTGGCCTTTTGGTAAGAGGGTTGAGCCAAAATTTATGCATAAGTACGGATATTACGAAATTCGTTGTAAGCTTCCTAAGAACAATGGATGGCATGCTGCCTTTTGGCTTCAGGCTCCCGGTATTGGTTCTCATCCGGATCCTGTTCAGTGTGGCATAGAGTGTGATATTATGGAAAATTACCGCCAGCATACAGAAGGTTTATTACTTTGTGGAATCGGATATAACGGATATGGTAAGGAGACAACCTGGCCGGGACATTTTAGAGTGCCCTATGTGGAAACCGTGGATGGTTGGCATACATACGCAGTGGATTGGTCTAAAGAAGGTTATATATACTACTTTGACGGAAAGGAAGTAGCCCGTCAAATGGCACCCCAGGTTCCGGTTTCTGATGTAGAGCAGTATGTACTTGTGTCTACCGAATGCCATGGCTACCACAGGGCCTTTGGAAATACCAATGCAAGTGCCGGCCTAGCCGGAGATGCCAATGTGTGGGCCGGTGAACCGGTAAAGGAATTATATGATGCAAAATTACCGGATGAATTTGTAGTGGACTACGTAAGGGTGTTCGATGCAGTATAGCGTTTGCTTGCATGAATTTTCGGATTTTAGAAATCAAACGGAGAAAAAAGAATGAATAAGGCAGTATTTATAACAGGTGCGCACACAGGTACCGGTTACGCGATTGCAGAGACTTTTGCAGAAAATAAATGGGATGTGTTTATTACCAGCCGGTGTGGTGAAAATGCAGAAAAAGCAGCACAAAAGCTTGCCGAAACATATGGCGTTTTTGCTAAGGGGTATGAGTGTAACATCCGCAATGAGCAGCAAGTTATCGATATCTTCAATGATATTGACCAGACAGGGAGATTTGTAGAGACAATCATACTGAATGCGGCGAATCTTGGCTTTAATCCGCAAAATCCCGCGGCCGGGCAGGATTTTTGGTCGGTGCCGGTAGAAGCGTTTGGTGAGGTTTTTGAAACAAACCTGGTATGGAATTTTACATTAATCAGACAGGCAGCTATCCGTATGAAAGAAAAGGGTATCGGCTCGGTGGTCTTTATAAGTTCTAACACCGCATACAGAGCGATTCCCAACCGTGCAGCGTATTCTGCTTCGAAGGGTGGTATTAACGCACTTACAAAAGCACTTGCGGTTGACTTGGGCCCGTTTGGTATCAGGGTTAATGTTGTTCTCCCGGGTACAATTAAAACAGAACGATGGGTACAGATGGGAAGTAATCAGACAGTGAATGGGGAACTCACACCCATAGGTGATATTTCTGATTTTCGGGATATCGCTAATGCATGTTGGTTCTTCGGTACTGATTTATCCAAAAATATCACGGGCAGCGAATTGATCGTGGATGGTGGAATGAGTTGCCAGTTATATCCCCGGATTCTGAATGAACTGAAAAGAAATTAAGAAAGATAAAATTATGTGCCGGTTCTGTGTTACCCCCTCGGATTTCGAGGGGGTTTTGTGTGTGTCTCAGAAAAACAGCGCACATATTTGCTAAAAAAGTACAAAACACTTGAAAACAGTCCGTATATTGACTATATTAAACATACCACTTTTAGTTCGTAATGATGCGGAGTTGAAAAGGTGGAACCTGGAATTTAAATTCATTCAACCGATGGAGGACCCGGTATGGAACTTAAAAATTCCGAAATGTTAATAGAAGTAGATGAGCAAACAGGGGCAACATCAGGAATTTATGCCCTGAATGATGCCTACAAGATGAATTGGGTTTTGGAAAATTCAGACTGGGGATTGATAGAAGGATTCCGAACGGAGAGTGTTACTAAGGAAGGTAATATAATCACTGTTGCGGCAGTACATAAATCCATGATGTTATCTGTTAAAATTGAAAAGGAAATGACAGATGAGGGGTATTTTGAGACCTATCATATGACAAATTGCGGACATGCAGAATTCTTTCTGACAAAAGAAAAAATCGGCATACCTGTTCCATATGCCTGCAATTATTCAGATATGTCTAAAGTTATGAACGAAAGCTGTGTCAACCATGTTTGGTGTGGCGGAGACAGTGCGTGGCTGTATTCTGTTAAGGCAAACGGAGAGAAGCCTTACCTTGTGATGACTACTTTGGAAGGTGCCATTGACGATTACAGCATCAAATATGATATTTCCAGGACGTTGAATGGTTCCTACTATAGGGGGGCAATCATCCTTTTGCCTAGGGAGCAGGTATTGGCACCGAATGAAACGGTAATTTATCGGTTTTTGTACCGATTTTGCGATGAAAGACCGGAATTTGCACCTGTGACAGAGAAAGGGACAATTAGACTCAGCGCGGATAAATATACTGTGGAAAAAAATGAGGAGATTACGTTCTCTTTAGAATGTTCAGATGAAATAGACACCATATCCATTTGCCTCGGTGATGAAGAACTGCCCGTATACGAGGAGGATGGTACAATCAAATGCCGTGTCAGCTTCGTCACCTTAGGGGAAAAAGAAATCATTGCAAAAGTGAATGGCAAGAAGACGAGAGCTTTTGTAAAGGTAAGTGAACCTGTTTCTGAAATATTAGAGAAAAGGGCGCATTTTATTGCAGAAAAACAGCAATATCATTGCGCAGGCAGCCCTATTGACGGAGCATATTTGATTTATGACAACGAAACGAAATCCTGTTATTATGAAGCCGGAGATAATGACCACAATGCCGGTCGCGAACGTGTAGGCCTTGGCGTAGTGGTGTGTAAGGCGTTACAGGAGAAGTATGATGAAAGTCTGATGAGCTCTTTGAAAAAGCACCGCGCATTTATCGAACGGGAACTCTTTGATGAAGAGACGGCGACAGTTTACGGTGATGTGGGGAGACGGAGTGATAGCGTGAGAATTTTCAATTATCCATGGCTATCTACATATTACCTGGAATGGTATTGCCTGACCAAAGAGAGAAAATGTATTGAGAATGCCGCGAGAATTATCTTGCATTTTTTTGAACTGGCGAATATGACTAATTCAGCGCAATGCATTGAAGCGGTCAGAATTTATAGCGCGCTGAAGGAAGAAGAATTTAACGAATTGGCGGAAGAGTTTTTAGCTAAATTCTTGAAGTATGTGGAGAATCTTGACGGCGCACGCGGTATCAGTTCACCTTCAGGGCATATGGAGTGCTCCTGGTGCAGCGAAATTCCTGCCAGCATCCTTTGTTACTGTGCACAGGCATACATTTTGAGCTTGGATGAAAGATATTTGAATCAGGCAGAAGCCTATGATAAGATGTCTCAAGCCTTTTTTGCCTATCAACCGGATTTCCATGTGAACTGTATTCCTGTCAGATATTGGGATAATTTTTGGTTTGGGAAGTATGCTTGCTATGGAGATGTGTTCCCACAGTACTGGAGCGCACTCACCGGCTGGGCATACGCATGGTATGATAAGGCGAGAAATACCCAGGAACATGCTTGTGTGATAGAACGGAATTTGTCCGGAAACCTATGCGTCTATAACGAGGACGGAAGCGCTTATAATAATTACTTGTACCCGTATAAAGTAGAGTTATATTCTTCCGTGCCCGGTGCGGAGAAAAAGTATTTGAAGCCGCAGAAGGATTATGGAAAAAGATATGATGCATGGTCAAATGACCAGGATTGGGCATTGTATTATGCGTCTCAATTTTTGATGTAGATTTATCAAGAAAATTGAAGGAAATACATATGATGAAATCCTATAAAACAACCATATTCGCCTGCTTTACAGGGTATGTAGTACAGGCGATTATAAACAATTTTGTTCCGTTGCTTTTCATTACATTTCAAAATACATACCATATTCCGCTGGCCCGGATAACGCTTTTGGTTACGATTAATTTCTGTGTGCAGTTGTGCGTGGATTTTTTGGCAACATTTTACGCAGATAAGATAGGTTATCGCAGGGCGATTGTGGCTGCGCAGTTTTTTGCGGCGTTGGGATTGGTTCTGCTTACCATATTGCCGGAGTTAATGGACCCTTTTACGGGAATTCTTTTGAGTATTGTGGTATACGCCGTCGGTGGTGGCTTAATAGAAGTATTGATTAGTCCGATTATGGAAAGTTGTCCCACAGATAACAAAGAAAAAGCAATGAGTCTGTTACATTCCTTTTACTGCTGGGGACATGTGGGGGTAGTCCTTTGTTCCACTCTGTTTTTTGGCATATTTGGAATCCGAAACTGGAGAGTTCTTGCGTGTATTTGGGGTATCATTCCTTTGATCAATGGACTGATATTTATGAGGGCACCCATTGCGCCACTGATTGCCGAAGGTGAGAAAGGGATGACGGTAGGACAGTTGTGCAAAAACAGGTTGTTTTGGCTGTTTGTGATTATGATGGTATGTTCCGGTGCATCAGAACAGGCTGTGAGCCAGTGGGCGTCAGCCTTTGCAGAAGTAGGACTGGGCATATCAAAGACAGCGGGAGATTTGGCCGGTCCGCTGACTTTTGCGGTGTTGATGGGGACTGCTCGCACCCTATATGGCAAGTATGGAGAGAAGATTTCATTAGATAAATTTATGATAGGAAGCACGCTATTGTGTGTAGCAAGCTATTTGTTGACAGCTGTTTCTGCAAATCCTGTTTTTAGTCTGATTGGTTGTGCGGCTTGCGGATTTTCCGTGGGCATTATGTGGCCGGGCACATTCAGTAAGGCGGCGGCCTCTCTGCCCACGGGGGGAACGGCCATGTTTGCGTTATTAGCGCTGGCAGGAGATTTGGGATGCTCCTCGGGGCCTACGGTAGTGGGATTTATCTCGGACAAAATGCAGGGGAATTTACAGACGGGAATCTTGGTTGCAATTGTATTTCCGATTATGCTACTGATATGTTTATTATTACTTACAAAAAAGAAACTTCGCTGAAATGATTTCGGCGAAGTTTTTTGATAACAATTTTATATAGATGTTCAAATTATTTCTTGTTTTTATAGAACACCTTAAACACCAGTATCTCAGCAATCAGGCAAACAGGAAGTGCGGCGAAGAAATCTACTGCAGAATGCTGTTTGATAAACATCGTGGACAAGCATATCATAGTCACTGCAAATACGACGAAAGCCTTCCACCATTTGGAAACATCCTTGGCCTTCAGCCACACAGAGGCGATACCGATGGAATAGGCACAATGCAGGGAGGGGCACACTCCTGTGTTGGTGTCGAAGGTATAAATTAGGCTTATGATATCGGTCAGGAAGTTTTCTCTGGGGAAAACTTCGGGGCGTAAGTTCTGGCAATTGGGATAGACGATGTAGACTATCATGGCAATTGCCTGGGTAATCATAATAAAAACCTGCAGTTTCTTAAAACTACCCACGTCATATAAAGCAAAATATCCGAGAGAAAAGACAATCAGTAAATACCAAAATACATAAGGCAGAAGAAACCATTCGCAGAAGGGAATGAGATCATCCAGTTTGCAGTGCATCACATGGCAATTTTCTATAGGGATAAAATTTTCTGTAATAAAATACAGTGCAAAATATACCACCCAGCCCAGCAATAGCAGCAGGTGGGAAAAACGTGGATCAGTTAATTTGGAAAAACGGAAATCGCGATAGTTTACAACAGGTGTTTTCATAGTGACTCCTCATCGAAAGTATGCACATCTACGGATGCAGCATTTTCTGTAATGGTATTGTTCATAGGATACAGTTTCTTTGATATATTGGGGTAGGGCACCACTCTGTGTCGGGGGAGCGCTTCTGCAAGATTTGTAATTTCCTGCATCAGATAAGCACAAATTCGTAGGCGCTCCTCGTGGACGTCGCCTTGGGCAGAAAAACGAATCGGCTTGCCCGGACACATTTTTCCTAATGCCGGGCATATGTACATGGGCACAAAGGAGATTGCTTTGCCGGTACGCTTGTGATACAGCCTGGCGATATCCACGAACCCTTCTTGAAATTCGTATACAATGTGGTTATGTTGCTTGTTATGTTCCGGGAAGATCACAATGCTATTTCCGGCCAACAACTGTTCCAGAGAATCCCGGAAGGTGTGCTTCAGACGGCTATCTTTATATACCGGGATGGTTCTGGCGTTGCCAAACACCAATACGGACAGCGGTGCAATGAGATAGGAAAGAACCTTATAAAACGGCCGCAATAGGTTGGGCTTTGCGGACCAGAAATCCTGATATGCATAGGCAGGTACTTCACTGCATTTCATCATTTCACCGGCACACCAGATATGGCAGTTGTCAGGCAGATACAATTCGCAGGCGATGGGCCCATACATCTGGGAGTGGTTGGCCACAATTATGACAGGTTCTTGGAAAGGCGCATTGCCATTGCGAGAGAACATTTCCTGCATTTCATCGCTACCCTCCAATGTCATCTTGGGAGAAAATATTCTCACCAGATATTTCACTGCTAAAAACAAAGGAGACTTCTGTTCTTTGTTTTTCAAAATCAACACCTCTTTGTGATAAATTTACTAAGATAATCAGTAGCATATTTTCTTTCAGAAGGCAATAAAAAAATTGCAAAATTTCTATAAAATAGTGACAAGCAGGTACAAACAAAGTATAATAATTTATTGAATAAAGAAATGTATATGACCCGACGGAGAGATTTAAATTGTGTGAAATGTCGGAGTAGAGGAGAAACTGTATGCGTTTGGGGAAAAGAAGTGTGTTATGGACATGGACATGCTCCTACATACTGATATTTATTATCTTTTTGACCATGGTTTTTATCAATTATCATAGAAGTGTTTCCGCATTGAAGGAGGAAGTAATTAGCGCCAACGAGCTTTCCTTCCACAATGCCTCCGGCAGTATTGATAATTATATCAAACTGATGCAGGAGAACTATGCCTATGCGTTGCTCAACAAGACCTCCGTATCCCTGCAGGGGCATAAGGCCATGGATGCACAGTTTTACCAGCAGACCAATCAGCTACAGGGAGAACTGTACCAGTACTGCATCGGTCAGGACAATGTATTCCCCTTGATTTATTTTAAAGATGTAGATTATTTGATCAATGGTATGAATTCCTGTTCCTCCAGATTGTATTATGGAGGATTGCAGAGTTATGCCGATATACAGACGGAATATGACCAGTGGAAAGAGATTTTGAATGGTGATTACAGAGGCGCATATTTTATCGCCGAAGGATTGAACTGGTGGTCGAAGGATGCCAGCCTTGTGTATGCCAACACGGTGAGAAGAACGCCCAGAGGACCATATAATATATTTGTCAGCATTCCAATAAGCAAAATAGAAGAAGCAACCCAATACGTGGGGCCGGATGCATGGCTTTTGATTCAGCCTAAGGAAGCGGATGCCATCGTGATAGGTAATGGTAAAATCACCACTGCGCCGGATTGGCTGAATGATGGAAAGTATTTTATCCGAATGGAAAAACAGTCCGAGGTGGCAGATATCACTTACGAACTTGTCTTCACACAAAAGAGTGTGGAAGATGCCTTCCGAAGCGTCCGGACCAACTTTTGGACCAATTTGATTTTGACTATCCTTTTGGCTGTGGGCTGTATGATTGCACTGCTTCGCTTTAATTATCGTCCCATCCGCTCTGTGATTGAAGAGTTGGGAGAGGGAGAAGAGGGAGAAGCTAATGAATTTGAGCGATTGAAGGGGACCTTCGTCCGCTTGAATCGGGAAAAACAATCCACCCAGCGATTGGTAGAACAACAAAAGAAGGAGTTAGTCAACTCCCGCATGTTGATGCTGATGAAGGGCAGAGGTGGGCAGTTTGCAGAGTCCGGTGAAAATGCGCTGGCAGACACTCTGTCTCGGGGAAGAGTAGGATTGTTGGGATTTTTGGTTCCCATTCATCCGGACACGCCGGAAAAGGAAGTGGATTTACATTTCTTTGTGTTGGATAATATCTTCTCTGAGTTGATGGAAGGAGAGCGTATCTTCCATATAGAAGACGGCGGATTTGTATATTATCTCTGCGATTTGGGAGAGGAAGCGCCTGAGGAGTGGAGAACCCGCACCATGGAAAAAATGGATTCCCTGTGCAAACTCATCTATGACTATTGGCAATTGCCTGTGGTTGCAGTTATGGGCGAAACGGGAGAGGACGCCACGGTGCTGAAGTATTTGTACCAAAATGTAAAAGCGGCTTTTGAGTATGGGGAGCTGGTGGGAGGAAAAGGTGTTATCGATGTAAAACTCCTTCCTCAGTATGATGAGCTCCATTTGATGAGAGAATATTTGGATCAAAGATTCCGTCAGATGTTTGCAGAGAATGATAAGGAACTGATGCAGAATACCTTGGATCAAATGTTTGCAGAGGAAGATGTGGCAAACAAGAGTCTTGCGTTGATGAAGATGCGGGTATATGAAGCCTTTACCGTGTCTATGGAAGTGATGCGTGAATATGTGAATAGTGTTTCTTTGCAGGAAACTGCGTTTGGATATTTGGAAGGTTTGGTGAGAGCCCGCAGCATCTATCAGATGAGAGACGAGTTTGAGGAATTGTTGAAATTCCAGATGCAGGCCATATCCAGAAATCATGCCGGCGAAGGAAAAGGGATTGTATCTAAGGTGATCCGTTATGTACAAGAGCATTATGATGACAGCAATTTAAATCTAAATTATATTGCAGATGGACTGGACAAGAACCCAAGATACATTTCCAGAGCATTTACGGAACAGACCGGCGTAAGCATCCTGTATTACATTAACGAGGTGCGCGTAGAGAAGGCCAGAGAACTGATGGTGACGAGAAATTATTCTCTTCAGGAAGTGGCGCAGATGGTGGGCTATTCCAATATGAGAGCATTCCGCAATGCATTTGAGAAGGTTAAGGGAGAAGCGCTCGAGAATTTTAGCAACTAAAAGTGCGCTTTTTGCAAAAAATGTCTTTTTTTGGTTGTTGTACATATATTTCTATATATGGTACTATTTAGATAGCTTCATGACCTGCAAATGACTTGCGGGTCGCAAAAAATTATTAAAGGAGGATTTAATATGAAAAAGAAGCTGATTTCTATGCTGCTTGCTGCAGTGATGGTTCTTGGTGTAACCGCATGTGGCCAGGCAGAAGTAGTTGATTCTTCTGTAGCAAGTGATGCTGTAGTAGAATCTGAAGTTGCAGAAGCTGGCGAGGTTGTTTATCCTCTCGGCGCTGAAGACAAGACCATCACCATGGCGATGATGAGTTACAACTTCAAGATTGCAGGCGACTGCACCAACATCATGGACACTCCTTTCTGGGAGCAGTACGAGAAGAACGTAGGCGTAAACCTGGAATGTGAAATGTTCGAAACAGAAGACGCTTTCAACCTGATGCTTGCAGGTGGCGACCTTCCTGACATCATCATGTGGGGTCCCGTACTTACCAACGGTGGTAGAGAAGGTATGTTGGCTGACGAAATCATCGTTACCCTTTCTGATGAAGAAATTGCAAAGTGGGCTCCTGACTATGCAGCAGCACTTGCAGCAAATGATGTTGCAGAAAAGTTGTTGACCATGGAAAATGGTGAGATCGTTGGTTTCGGTAACTGGAACGGCGATGTTAGAATGAGTGCTACCAACGGTATGATCGTTCGTGGCGACTGGTTGGATGACCTTGGTATGGAAGCTCCTACCACCCCCGATGAATTGCTTGATATGCTCCGTGCATTCAAGAACGAGAAGGGTGCAGAGTACCCCATGGCATTGACCGCTCACAGAATGAACCTGTTGTTCTCTTACGGATTCTTCTCCACTCCTTACGGCTTGATCAATGGTGGTGAATATCATGTAGACGGCAAGTATGAACTTGGTTATATGCAGCCCGGATACAAGGATTATCTGAAACTCTTCCATACTATGTATGAAGAAGGGCTTATCAACCCTGACTATCTGACCTTGGAGCAGACTACCGTAGACGGTATGCTGTATGACGGACGTACCGGTATGGTACAGCAGTCCGTAATTGCTGGTCTTGGTTCTTATGTTCCTGCTATGAAGGAAGTTAATCCCGATGCTGAGCTTCGCGGTATTCCTTCCCTTCCCGGTCCTAACGGCGAGAAGCCTTTCTACGGCGCTACCGAAGGTACCATCGGTTCCTTCCAGGGTATCATTACCTCCGCTTGTGAAGACAAGGAATTGGCAATGAAGGTTCTGAACTATGGTTATACTCCCGAAGGTCAGCTCTTCATGAGTTTCGGTACCGAAGGCGTATCCTATGAGATGGTTGATGGTGTTCCTACTTATACCGAGATCATTACCAATGACCCTGATTTCACCATGGGTCAGATGTGCCATCAGTATGCTCGTGCAGGTTCCTTCTGGCCTTGGAATCCTATGTATGAGTACTTCGTACAGAATACTGCACTTCCTGAGCAGAGAGCAGCTGTAGAAGCGTGGGATGCAAATGACAGACTTCTCTACAAGATGCCTGAAATCGAAATCGCTGAAGAAGATATGGCAGAGTACTCCAGAATTCACACTGACGTTTCTACCTATCAGAGCGAGATGAGAGCTAAATTCGTTTCCGGCGAAGTAGATATCGATGCAGAGTTTGACAACTATATCCAGGGATTGAAGGATAGAGGCGTTGAGACCTTGATCGAAATGAAGCAGAAAGCACTTGACAAGTTCAATGCACAGTAATTTGAACTGCAAGTAGAATGATTTATTTTACGAATTAAGTATGAAAGATGGGCAGCACTCAGCGGTATGCCGCTGGGTGCCACCTATCCTTTTTGGAAGGAGTACATACTATGTTAAAGAAGAGAATCAAAAAAGATTTCTCCCGGTACGGTGGACTGTATCTGCTGGTGATTCCGGTCGTAGTATATTACATAATTTTCCATTACATTCCTATGGGTGGAGTGTTGATGGCATTCGAGGACTTCGTGCCTCGTCGAGGAGTATTTAAGAGTGATTGGGTGGGTGTACAGCATTTCATTTCCTTCTTCAAATCCTACGATATTTGGAGATTGATTAGAAATACACTGAGAATCAGTTTGACCTCACTTATTTTTGGTTTCCCGGCACCGGTAATTCTGGCGCTGTTAATCAACGAAGTAAATAATAAGTATTTCAAGAAGTTTGTGCAGACATGTTCCTATCTGCCTCACTTTATTTCCATGGTTATTCTTTGTGCCATGGTAAAGGAATTTGTATCCACCAACGGTTTCATAACACAGTTTTTGGTAGACTGGTTTAACATTGAAAAAGTATCGTTGCTGATCAATAAGAATTATTATGTGCCTGTGCATGTAATCTCGGGAATCTGGGCTGAGATCGGTTTCGGTTCCATCATATATCTGGCAGCATTGAGTGGAATAGATATGGCTTTGTATGACGCTGCGGCAATCGATGGCGCAGGAAGATTTAAGCAGGTACTTCATGTAACCCTGCCCGGTATCGCACCTACCGTTATCATCAAGTTGCTGTTGGCAATCGGTGGTATCATGGGTGTAGGACACGAGAAAATCATTCTGTTGTACAATGAAGCCATTTATGAAACATCGGATGTTATCTCCACCTATGTATACCGAAAAGGTTTGGTAAGTGGAGAGTACAGCTTCAGTACGGCGGTAGGTCTGTTTAACTCTGTGATCAACTTTGCGTTGATTATGGTGGCGAACAAGATATCCGCAAAGGTATCTGAAGTGAGTCTGTGGTAAGGAGGAGAAAACGTATGAAGATTAAAAAATCACCTGCAAGAATAGCGTTTGAAGTGTTTAATACGTTGTTTATGCTTTTTATCGTGCTGATTACGGTTTATCCTATGTACCACGTGGTAGTAGCATCCTTCAGTGAGCCCTATCAGTTGGCGGCACATTCCGGATTTTTGTTGAAGGCGTATGCTCCTTACGAGTGGGGTGCTTACAGAGACATTTTCAATCACCCGCTTCTGATTTCCGGTTTTATGAATACGGTTATCATTGTAGTTGGCGGTACGGCGCTGAACATTCTGTTTACCTCCCTAGGCGCATTCTTCATGAGCCAGAAGGGACCTATGCTGAAAGGCGTGGTAGCGGTAATGATCATCATCACCATGTATTTTGGTGGCGGATTGGTGCCCAGCTATATGTTGGTAAAGAATTTAGGACTGATGGATACCAGATGGGCGATTATTCTGCCCGGTCTGATTGGTGTAACGAATCTGATTATTTTGAAGACTTCCTTCCAGGCGATTCCTGACAGTTTGACGGAATCTGCACTTTTGGATGGTGCATCTTATCTTCAGATTATGTTTCGTATTATGTTGCCTTTGTCGAAGGCAACCATCGCAGTGCTGGTACTGTACTACGCGCTGGGTCACTGGAATGCATGGTTCTCTGCATCCATCTATCTGCGTGACAGAGCGAAGTTCCCTCTGCAGCTGGCAGTAAAACAGCTGTTAGAGTCAGACTCTAAGTTTGCGGGCGACTTTGTTGCATCTAAGCATGCACAGTTGATGAAATACGGTATCATCGTGGTAACTTCCGCACCGGTAATTGCTATTTATCCGTTCCTGCAGAAGTACTTCACCAAGGGTGTATTGATGGGCTCTGTAAAGGGCTAAAGCACCAGATAGTATTTGCTTGAAACATAGGCCTTCACTGGGCCGGACTACTCCCGACCCCTTCCCTTCTACATACATACGCTCGGCTGTGGGCTGACACAGAGGGGGCCTGTGCTTTCATATAAAAACCCTTATGATATGTATCCTGGATTTGGATATATATCATAAGGGTTTTTTATTTCATATGTCTCCATTTGCTTGGGGTGATACCGGTCTCTTTCTTAAATACTTTGCTGAAGTAATAGACATCAGAAAATCCGCAGGCATCTGAAATACCGGAAAGATGTAATCCGTCAATGGAGAGAAGGGTTTTTGCGTGTTCGATTTTCTTGCCTGTGATATAGCAATTAGGGGTGATGTGAAAAGCATTGCGGAACAAATTGTTGAAATGCCGTTCACCGACTTGGCTTTGTATTATGGCTTGCTCCAAGCAATCTTTTTCTTGAAAATGTAAATCCATATAATTTTTTGCAACAACCGCCCTGCGATCGTGGGGCGATTGTATTTTTTCGCGGATGCGGACAAATTCAGCACACAGCTGATAAATTAGGGATAACATAGAGAACTCATCCCCTGATTTGTATGCCGTTTCTGCTTTTTGTAAAATGGATATGATTTTAGTGGCGTCAGATAACTGGATGCAAAAACTGTTTGTTTCAATGGGGACAGGAGTGGTGAAGTGGAAGGAAAATGCTTCTGGTTGCACTTCCGTGTTCACTTCCACATGATAGGCATCCTTTTGGTTTAAAAAATAGATGCAGTTTTTTCGCATCACAAATTCATCGTGTGCAAAGGTGTGGGTAGCCTCGCCATCCAAGTGCACACCAATGATATGTTCATTTTTATTATCACTGTCCCAGGTTCTCATGGTGGCATGGTACTTGACCACCTTCACAATTTTTTCGACCCTTAAGTTCTCAAATCTCATTTCTGATTCCTCAATAGTATTTATATGGAAATTTCTATGCTTATTTCTGTATTTTACCATAAAAATAAGCAGAATTGCAAATAAATCAAAAAAATAGTTCTGTATTTTACAAAAAAGCAAATTATTACATTGTTTTAATGGAATGAAATTGATATGTTGGAAGTGCAATAGAAGAAAATATGAATAGGAAATAGATACAAGAAAGGATTTGGAGATATGAATTATCGGGAAATGAGACGGGAAATAGGACAATTCTATTTCGATGCACAGGCGAGTTTAGAAAAATCCAAGGTGTTTGCTAACCATTGTTTTGGTATATTGGACGAAAAGGTACAGGAAGGAATGACAGTGCCCCAACAGAAGGTATTGCAGTACAACGTGATTGTGGATGAGTGTGATGTGACGCTGTTTCAAAATGCCCCCTTTTATTTTGAATCAGGCGTATTATCTTCTTTATCCGATGGTGCCAACGTGGCAAAAAATGGCGGACATTATCAGGCAAATGGTTGGGTGTACCGCAGAAATGAACATATTTTTAGGGAAGCTGACCCTGAACTGTGGGAGAGAAGAAACATACAGGGAGACGCATGCTTATATTTGATTTGCGGTGATTACAATGATGTGATTCAGCATTTCAACTTCAATCACAGACCTGTTTTAGAAGTTGGATTGAAGGGAATTTACGACAGAGCAAAGGCGGAGATGGAACGCCACGAGAAGGCAGAAGAAAAGGAGTTTTTCTGGTCCGTGTGCGAGGGGATGCTGGCCCTGCGAAGACTTGCTGAAAAGTATGCGGTAAAAGCAGAAAAAATGTTGAAGGAAGCAGATGCAGATGCTGATGTGGAGAATCTTCGTCTGATTGCAGAAACAGCAAAAAGAGTCCCTTGGGAGGCTCCGAACACTTTTTATGAAGCACTTTGTTGTTATGCCTTTATGCGCACCGGATTGGGGAGTTTAGAAGGCGTGGGCCCCAACACTTTCGGCAGACTGGATATGGATTTATATCCTTTCTATCAGCGTGACATCCGGGCAGGGATTCTGACCAAGGCGCAGGCGTATGATCTGGTGTGTAAATTTTTATTGATTTGGGATTTACATTATGATCATGATATGAAGATGGTTAGTTATTCTGACCATGAATTGGAAAACACCTATACCCTTGGCGGAGTTGATCGGGAGGGGAATCTTGTATATAATGATTTGACGAGGATGTTCCTGCGGGCGACCAGAGAAGAACAGGTGATTTTTCCTAAAATTACAGTGCGTTATGATAAAAATTCGCCCAAAGAATATCTTGATGAAATTAATTTGTCTGTTATTAACGGTACCACCACTATCATTCACCAAAATGATGATGCCACCATACAGGCATTGGTAAATGGAGGCGTCACCATAGAAGAAGCCAGGGATTATTTGGTGACCGGTTGTTGGGGCGTTACTGTTCAGGAGGAAAAGTTTGACCACGGTAGTTATGTGAATTTGCTGAAGCCTCTTGAATATGGTATTCATAACCTGAAAGACCAAATGGCATATGTAGGTCTGAATTTTGAGACCTATGACCATGCTCAAGATTTTGAAGAAGTATATCGCATTACAGTGGAAAATAGCCGCAAGTTGATTGAAGAAAGATGCCGTATTGTAAGCCAGGGCGGTGGGATTTGGCCTAAAGTTGATACTGTGCCTATTTTTTCTTCAACATTGAAAGGGTGCATGGAGAGCGGAAAGGACCATACCAGACAGGGGGGAAAGTACCATGACGACCATCTTTTAATCTTTGGTTTGCCCAATATTGTGGACTCATTGATGGTACTTAAAACCTTGGTGTTTGATCAGAAGAAATATACATTGGAAGAATTTTTGGATGTGGTACGTAATAACTGGGAAGGACACGAGGATATGCGCATTGAGGCAATGCGCTGCTCCGGATGGGGTGATGGTAAGGAAGAATCTTGTGCATTGGCCAATCGTTTCAACAATGATTTGTATGACATCGTATCCAATTTGGAGGGCTCCTACGGTGGCCGGGTGCATATGGGGCACCTGACCTACACGGAAATCCGTTTCTGGGGCGAAAAAACTCTGGCTACGCCGGATGGAAGAAAGAATGGCGATTATTTCTCTCAAGGTCTGACCCCTTCCAGATTAAAGAAAATATCTTCTGTAACCGATGTGATTAACAGCATGAAATGTTTGGATCCTAAAACCATGGCAGGAGATAATGTGGTAAATATTATTTTACCTTCTGACAGAGTGGATTTGGATGTTTGCGAGGCCTTCCTACGTGCAATAAGCGAAAGTTCTTTGATGTCATTGCAGTTCAACTGTGTGACCAAGGAACAGCTTCTGGATGCGCAGAAACATCCCGAGAAATATCCGGAACTGATTGTCCGTGTCTGCGGATTTTCTGCAAAATTTACCAGTTTATCATCGGAATGGCAACAGGAAGTATTGACACGAAATTTCTACGATTGATATAATTAAGATATCAAAAAGAGGAGAGTGAGTGGTGGAAGCGGTAATTTTTGACATAACCAGAAATTCATTTGTAGACGGTCCGGGGATTAGAACAACAGTGTTTTTTAAAGGCTGTAATCTGCGATGTGCCTGGTGCCATAATCCGGAGAGTCAGTTATTTCAGCCCCAGATGATGTTTTATCAGGATAAATGTACGGGTTGTGGTATGTGCAAGGCCAAATGTCCAAATCATTTGGAAACCTGTACATTGTGTGGCATCTGTGAGATGTATTGCATGGCAGATGCCAGAAGGATTTGCGGCAAGACTTATTCTATGGAAGATGTATTGGCCGAAGTGGTGAAGGATAAGAGTTTCTACGACCATTCCGGTGGAGGAGTCACTTTTTCCGGCGGAGAATGCATGCTACAGACCGAATTTTTGGCAGAAATCCTGAAAAGGTGTAAAGAAGCAGGAATTCACACCGCTGTGGATACTGCCGGACATGTGGCCTGGGAGAAGTTTGAACAGGTGTTGCCCTATACGGATTTGTTCCTGTATGATGTGAAGTCTATGGATTCCGAGGTACATGAAAAACACACCGGTGTTGGGAACAAACTGATTCTTGAAAATCTTTCCAAATTGTTTGCTTCCGGTGCCAAGGTGTGGATTCGAATGCCCATTATGGCAGGGGTAAATGATTCGGAGGAGGAAATCCGGGCGCTTAGAGAACTTGTGCATGGAAAAGCGGAAAAAATTGAGTTGTTGCCCTACCATGCTATGGGAGAACATAAATATCAGGGCCTTGGCATGGAAACACGATTTTTTGAAGTTCCATCCAAAGAAAAAATGGAATATTTGAAGCAGTTGCTCCAATAATGTAAAATATCTGAGGAATTTGTCAATTTACTCTTGTAAAGTGATAAATTCCTCTTGTAAATTAAGAATAAACAATGTATAATAGGTTTAAATTTTTTATTACAAAAATTTAAATCAATGGAGGGCTTCATTATGAAGAAATTACTTTCAGTAGTATTAGTAGTAGTTATGGCTCTGTCCATGGTGGCATGTGGCGCTGCAACAGCTGATGGCGAAAGCGCAGCTGCACCCGCTACAAAGTTGACCATGGGTACAGGCGGTACCAGCGGTACTTATTATGGATACGGCGGCGTTCTTGGTCAGTACATCAAGAATCATGCAGGTATCGACGTAACTGTTGTTTCCACAGATGGTTCTAAGGCGAACATCCAGGGTATCCAGGCAGGCGATTATCAGTTGGGTACTGTTCAGTCTGACGTTATGGCTTATGCTTGGGAAGGTACCCGTTCCTTCGAAGAAGGCGGCAAGGTAGATTCCTTCCGTGTTGTAGCAGGTTTGTATGCAGAGGCATTGCAGCTTGTTACCATGGATCCTGAAATTAAGAGTGTAGCTGATTTGGCAGGTAAATCTGTTTCCATCGGTGCTCCCGGTTCCGGTGTTTACTTCAACGCAATCGATGTGTTGACAGCAGCAGGTCTCACCGAAGAAGATATCCAGGCACAGTATCAGTCCTTTGCTGATTCTGCAGATGCTTTGAAGGATGGCAAGATAGATGCAGCATTTATCGTTGCAGGTGCGCCCACACCCGCAATCACAGAGCTTTGTACTACCAACGAGGCATACCTTGTTCCAATCGATGGCGAAGTGGCAGAGAAGTTGATGGCAGATTGTCCTTTCTATACTCTGTACAATGTACCCGCAGGTACTTACGCAGGTCAGGAAGAAGATGTGACCACAGTTACCGTTAAGGCTACTTTGATTGTGTCTGCTTCTGCTTCTGAAGAAGATGTTTACAAATTGACCGCAGCAATCTTTGATAATATCGAGGGTATCACTGCTGAGAATGCGAAGGGTGGAGAACTGAGCATCGAAAACGCTACCAGCGGTATGACCGCACCTTTCCACGCAGGTGCAGCAAAGTATTTTGCTGAAAAGGGTGTTACCGTAGAGACAGAATAATTACGGTTACAATAGCAGCAAAATAGAGTTCTTTTTAGCAGTTTTAAATTACGGCTGCGATGTAAAAAGCGTCGCAGCCATATTTTTGTGTAGGAGTGAGTATATGGCTTTTTTTAAGAAAAAACAACCTCAAATACAGGAGCCCATGGATCTGGATGCGGTGATGAAAAAATATGACCAGGAATCCAATGTGAGAATCTGGGAGGGTAAAGCACAGATAGCAGTGAATGCGGTGCTTGCCATATTTTCATTGTTCTGTATTTATGTGACTTTGTTTGCCACCTGGTTAGAGGAACTTCGATTGACTACATTTGTGGCTTTTATCGTGTTCATGGGCTATTTGGTATTCCCGGCAAGAAAGGGACACCAAAGAGTGAATTATATCCCTTGGTATGATGTATTGTTGATGATTTGTGGCACGGGAGCATTTTTGTACTTTGCATTCAATGCCCGTGGCATCATACAGCAGGGTAGTATCTTCGAATGGTATCAGATTGTCATCGGTATTGTGGGCATCCTTTCTTTGATGGAAGTGTGTCGCCGTAGTGTGGGTCTTCCAATTCTTATCGTGGCAAGCTGTTTTATTGTATATGCATTGGGTTGGGGCTTGAGCAATCCCAGTATGTGGGGTAAGTTGAATTATTCTGTCCGCTATCTGTTTTACGGAAAAGAAGGTATTCTTTCTACGCCCATCAATGTTTGTTCCAAATTTATTGTTGTGTTTATTATTTTCGGTGCCTTTTTGGAGCGTACCGGAATTGCTGATTTCTTTATCAAGATTTCCAATTCGATTGTGGGTGGATTTTCCGGCGGACCTGCAAAGGTTGCAGTTGTGGCAAGTGCGTTGGAGGGAACGGTTTCCGGTTCTTCTGTTGCCAATACGGTTGGTTCCGGCTCTGTGACCATTCCTTTGATGAAGAAGACCGGATATAAGCCTGAATTTGCGGCAGCTGCAGAAGCGGCAGCTTCCACAGGAGGACAGATTATGCCCCCGATTATGGGCGCGGCAGCATTTTTGATGGCGGACTATGTGGGTGTACCATACAGCAACATTGTGGTACGTGCGATTTTGCCGGCTGTGCTTTACTTTGCAGGGGTATTTATCACGGTTCATTTAGAGGCAAAGAAGGAAGGGTTGCGCGGATTGACCAGAGAAGAGTTGCCCCGTTTGAAACCCTTGTTGAAGCAGTTGTATCTGTTGCTTCCGTTGGCTCTTTTGATTTATCTGGTTGGCACCAGTCAGAAGTCCATTCAGTATGCGGCGGCATTGGCTATTGTGGCAGCCATTGTGGTTAGTATGTTTAATAAGGAAACCCGGATGACCCCGAAACGTCTTTTTGAGGCATTGGCGGCAGGCGGTAAGGGTATGATTACCGTGGCGGCAGCTTGTGGTGTGGCAGGTATCATTGCAGGTACCTTGACTATGACCGGTCTTGCAAATGTGATGATTAATGGTATTGTTGCTTTGGCGGGGAACCGTGTCATCATTGCACTGTTCTTAACTATGCTTTGCTGTATTGTGCTGGGAATGGGTGTTCCAACCACAGCAAATTATTGTATTATGGCAGCTACCTGTGCACCGATTCTGGTAAGAATGGGAGTGCCCCAGTTAGCCGCACACTTCTTCGTATTTTACTTCGGTATTGTGGCGGATTTGACTCCTCCTGTTGCGTTGGCGGCATACGCGGGTGCGGCAATTGCCCAAGCAAACCCTATGAAGACAGCCATAACGGCGACAAAACTGGCGATTGGCGCATTTATCGTGCCTTATGTATTTGCATTGAATCCTGCAATGCTCTTTATCAACACATCCGGAGCAGGAGAGGTGGTTTTGATTTGTATCACTTCTATCGTTGGTATTTTTGCAGTGTCAGCTTCCTTAGAAGGCTGGCTCATCCACCATATGCCGGTATGGCAGCGTGTCATTTGTCTGGCAGGTGGTCTTGCGTTGATATATCCCGGTATTGTGACAGACCTTGTGGGAGTAGGTTTGGTTGGTGCAGTCGCAGCGGTGCAGTTTATCACCAAGAGGCAGAGTATATGCAATGGATGATTTCATAACAAAAGATAAAGACATTTCCGAAGATAGTTTCGGGAATGTCTTTTTTTGTTGGTTTGTAGGAGAGTAAGGGGAGGTAACTGTATGGCAAAATACACAAAAAAATGGATGTTTGATTATAAAATTTATACAAATTGGTTATGATATTCAAAAAACATCTTGCACAATAATATATTTAGATATATTATTAGATGTAGGAAATGGAATCGTTTCCAAAAAGCAAATTTCTATAGGAGGAAACTAAATATGGGAAAGAAATTATTGGCACTTTTACTTTCTGCAGTTATGGTTTGCGCTATGGCAACCGGCTGTGGTAAGGAAGAGGCTCCTGCAGGTAGTGAGCAGGCAAATGCTGAGGTTGGAAAGGTTTATTATTTGAACTTTAAGCCCGAAGCAGATGCTGCATGGCAGGCACTTGCAAAACAGTACACAGAAGAAACAGGTGTAGAGGTTAAGGTTGTTACCGCAGCAAGCGGCGAGTACGAGACCACATTGACCACTGAGATGGCTAAGTCCAGCGCACCTACAATGTTCCAGGTTGGTAACCAGAACGCATTGGCTACATGGCAGGATTACTGCTTGGATTTGACCGGTACCGAAGTATTCAACGAGATGACTACCGAAGATTTCAATATCAAGGGTGAAGATGGTGGTACTTATGCTATCGGTTACTGCTACGAAGCTTTTGGTCTTATCACCAATAAGGCTCTGTTGGCAGAGGCAGGATATTCTGTAGAGGATATCAAGGATTTCGCATCCTTAAAGGCTGTTGCTGAAGACATCACCGCAAGAAAAGATGAGTTGGGATTCTCCGCTTTCTCTTCTGCAGGTCTTGACGGATCTTCTTCTTGGAGATTCTCCGGTCACTTGGCTAACATGCCTATGTACTATGAGTTCCGTGATAACAATGTAACCTCTCAGCCTGCAGAAGTAACAGGTGCTTACCTTGACAACTTCAAGGCTATCTGGGATTTGTATATCAACAACTCTACTGTTGACGTAGCAGCTCTTGCTACTGCAACCGGTGACCAGTCCGAAGCTGAATTCGGTAAGGGTGAAGCAGTATTCTTCCAGAATGGTACTTGGGAGTACGCAAACCTTGTAACTGATGAGACCAAGGGCTTCCTGATGAACAAAGACGATTTGACCATGCTTCCTATCTACTGTGGTGTAGAAGGCGAAGAGAATGCAGCACTTTGCTGCGGTACCGAGAACTGCTGGGCAGTAAACAGCCAGGCTTCCGAAGCAGACCAGAAGGCTACTTTGGACTTCATGAAGTGGGTTGTAACCTCCGAAGCAGGTACTCAGATGATGGCAGAGCAGTTTGGACCTATTCCTTTCAAGGCAGCTAAGGCTTCTGAGAATGTATTCTTCACTGCAGCTAACGACCTTATCGCTGATGGCAAGTATGTTGTTACTTGGGCATTCAACTATACTCCTAACGTAGACGCATGGAGAACCGGTATCGTTTCTGCATTGCAGCAGTATTCCGCAAACGGCGGAAGCTGGGATGATGTAGTGACCGCATATGTAAATGGTTGGGCTACTCAGTATCAGAATCAGTAATTAGATTTTTAAGTGGGGAGCGGTATTTTACCACTCCCCATTTTGTCTACAAAAAAACAAATGTATTAGGTGAAAATCATGAGTAAAAAGAAAAGAAATAGTGCGGCTGTTGTGAATAGCAAATTGATTTCCAGACCGATCCAGAGATGTTTTCCTCTGTTTGTACTTCCTACGTTTATCGCATTCTGCATCGGGTTTATTTGGCCTTTTGTGCAAGGTATTTACTTGTCTTTTTGCAAGTTTACCATTCCTCAGAATGCGAAATTTGTGGCATTTGATAATTATGCGAGAGTGTTCCGTGATTCGGGATTCTTGTATTCCTTTTTCTATACTGCAGCCTTTGCCATCGTATCCATCGTGGTGATTAATGTGGTTGCGTTTTCCGTTGCTTATTTTTTAACCCAGAATATCAAGGGGGCAAATATGTTCCGTACCGTGTTCTTTATGCCTAACCTGATTGGTGGTATCGTGCTGGGTTATATTTGGTCCATGATTTTTGATGGAATTTTACGTAAATATGGAACTTTCCTTTTGGCTAAAACAGAATATGGCTTCTGGGGTCTGCTCATTTTGATGTGCTGGCAACAGGTTGGTTATATGATGATTATTTACATTGCCGGCATCCAGAGTGTCTCAGAGGATATTATGGAAGCGGCAAAGATAGATGGCGCAAATAAGGTACAGACATTATTCAGAATTACCATTCCAAATGTAATGTCTTCTTTCACGATTTGTATTTTCCTGACCATGACCAACTCCTTCAAACTGTTCGACCAGAATCTGGCATTGACAGGAGGTATGCCGGTGGCATTCCAGCCCGACGGCACGATGGTGAATACCACAGAAATGTTGGCATTGAATATCTTTAACACCTTCTACACAGGTGCCAACAGCCGTGGTGTGGCTCAGGCCAAATCTGTGATTTTCTTCCTGCTGGTTGCAGCATTATCCTTGTTGCAGTTGAAATTTACACGTGAGAAGGAGGTGCAGTCATAATGAAAGTGAAGAGAAGTTTTGGAAGCAAACTCCTGACAGTGATTTTCACTCTGATCAGCGTGGTGTATATCCTTCCCATTGTAGCAGTTCTGATTAACTCGTTTAAAGAGAACTCCTTCGTAAATATGGATCCCTTCGCATTGCCAAACGCAGAAAGTTATATGGGCTTTGCGAATTATATCAAAGGTATGACCTTTGGTAACTATCCGTTCTTTATGGCAGCACTTTACAGCCTGATGATTACGGTATTGTCAACTGCACTGATTTTGGTATGTACTTCCATGGCAGCATGGTACATCATTCGTGTAAATGATGTATTGTCAAAGGGGTTGTATTTCCTCTGTGTGTTCTCCATGATCGTACCCTTTCAGATGGTTATGTTTACCCTGTCCATGACGGCTGACAGACTGAAATTGAACACGCCTTGGACCATTCCGGTTATCTACTTGGGATTTGGCGCAGGTCTTGCGGTGTTTATGTTTACCGGATTTATTAAGAGCATTCCTATCGGTATCGAAGAGGCGGCTGCCATCGATGGCTGTAATCCCTTCGCAACCTTTTTCAGAGTGGTATTTCCGATGTTGAAATCCATTATGATTTCCGTTGGCGTATTGGAGGTAATGTGGGTATGGAACGATTATTTGCTTCCTTACCTGGTGCTTGACAGAACAGAGTATATGACCATTCCCATTCTGGTGCAGTATTTGAAGGGTAGTTATGGTACTGTGGATTTGGGTGCCACCATGGCGATTATTATGCTGAGTATTTTGCCGGTGATTATCGTGTATTTGTTCTGCCAGAAATATATTATTAAGGGTGTTGCAGCAGGAGCTGTCAAAGGATAAAGGATGACCATCAAAGACATTGCAAAGGAATCGGGATATGGTGTTGGTACTGTATCCCGAGTACTGAATAATAGCCCCGGTGTATCGGAAAAGGCACGAAAAAGAATATTGGAAGTGGTAGAGAAGTATCATTTCCGATTGAATAATGCTGCAAAACTGCTGAAGCAACATAGTAATAAAGACGTTGCCATCATTGTTAAAGGGTCTAAGAATATGTTGTTCGCAGCACTGCTGGAAACCTTACAGCGCCAGATCAAGGAGAGTGGATATGCTTCCGTAATATATTACATTACAGAGGATGAGCATGAGGTGGAGCAGGCCATCCAGGTGAGCATTGAACGTGCGCCATTGGGCATTCTTTTCTTGGGAAGCAATAAAGAAAACTTCCGGGAATTGTTTGCACATGTGGATATCCCCTGTGTGCTTGTGACAAACTCTGCAGATGATATGGAGTTTGAGAATTTATCCAGTGTGGCAGTGGATGACTGTCAGGCGGCATTTAGTGCGATTGAATATTTGATTTCCCTTGGACATGAGAAAATTGGAGTTTTAGGCGGTGAGATGCAGCATTCCAATCCCGCCAAGAGCAGATATAAAGGATGCTTGGAAGCGTTTGAAAAGCACGGCATTGGCTTTTGTGCTGAAACTCAATTTGCCAACTCCTATTTTACGGTGGAAGGTGGCTATGATGCGATGACGGAACTTTTGAATAAGTCAAAGGATCTGACGGCGGTATTTGCCATGTCCGATGTGACCGCAATCGGAGCAATCCGGGCCGCAAAAGACAAGGGATATCGTGTGCCGGAGGATATTTCTGTGATTGGCTATGATGGCATTGAAATGGGACAGTATATGGTTCCCAAACTGACTACAATCAGTCAGCCGGGAGAACAGATTGCTCAAATGTGTATTGCACTGCTTTTGCAGGCAATAGGCAGAGAAAAAACGGCGGTTCGAATGACCGTACCATTTGAACTTATCGTCGGAGAAAGTACCGTTAAGATACGGAAATAACATGCGTAAAGGAGTGTGTTTAATTTGAGAAAAAGTGGAGTCTTAATGCATATTTCCTCGTTGGCTTCCCCTTATGGTATTGGAACCATGGGTAGAGCGGCCTACGAGTTTGTGGATTTTTTACATGCGGCCGGTCAGAAATTCTGGCAGCTGTTACCGATTTGTCCTACTAGCTATGGTGATTCTCCGTACCAATCTTATTCCACTTATGCAGGAAATCCGTATTTCATCGATTTGGATTTTTTGTCTGATTGGGGGTTGTTAAACAGAGAGGATTATTGCTATATAGATTGGGAGTCGGATGCCACCCATGTAAACTATGGTGCGATGTATTTTAAGAGATATCCCGTATTACACAAAGCAGTGGACAGATTTTTGGAACTGCATAGTGAGAATCCCTGGGAGGAGTATGATAGATTCTGCGAAGAAAACAACGCGTGGTTGGAAGACTATGCACTGTTTATGGCGCTGAAAGATGTACATCAGGGCGCGCCTTGGAGTATGTGGAAAACAGAACTTCGCAATAGAGATGAGGCGGCAATCGCACAGGCGACAGCAGAAAATAAGGAAAATATCTTATTCTGGAAGGTTGTTCAATTTTTCTTCTTCCGTCAGTGGTATCATCTGAAAACATATGCCAATGAGAAGGGGGTTCAGATGATTGGTGATTTGCCCATTTATGTATCCCTGGACAGTGTGGATGCATGGGCTCATCCGGAATTATTTCAATTAGATGAGAATAAGGTACCCAAAGAGGTAGCCGGTTGTCCTCCTGATGGATTTTCCGCAGACGGTCAGTTATGGGGCAATCCTTTGTATGACTGGGAGTATATGGAAACCACAGGATATGCTTGGTGGATTGAAAGAATCCAGTATTTGTGCCATGTATATGACACTTTGAGAATCGACCATTTCCGTGCATTTGACGCATATTATGCCATCCCTTATGGAGATGCTACGGCCAAGAACGGTTGTTGGAAAGAAGGTCCCGGCATGAAGCTGTTCCGCGCCATTGAGGAAAAAATTGGCAGACAGCCAATCATTGCAGAGGATTTAGGTCATCTGACAGACTCTGTGCGCCAACTTTTGAAGGATAGTGGCTTCCCGGGCATGAAGGTGTTAGAGTTTGCCTTTGATAGCCGTGATGCCAACGGAAATGAATATTTGCCACACAATTTTGTAAAGAACTGTATTGCCTATGCAGGTACCCATGACAACGATACCATCAATGGATGGTTCAACGAGGCCGATCCATCCGATACTTATTATGCCAGAAGGTATCTTCGGATTGCGGAAGGGGAAGAACTGAACTGGGCAATGATGGACGCTCTGTGGGCGACTGTGGCGGATACCGCCATTGTGCAGGCGCAGGACCTTCTGGGACTTGGCAGTGAAGGCCGTATGAACACGCCTTCCACCGTGGGGAACTGGACCTGGAGAGCATGGCCGGGAGCATTTAGCTGGGAATTGGCAGATCGCATTCGAGAGAAAATGTGGTTATATAAGAGATAAAAGAATCGACAGGCATTGGGCTTAAAACTAAATATTGAGATAATCTAAAATAGTAAAGCGTTCAGGATGTAATAAACATCTTGAACGCTTTTTTTAATTACTGCAAGTACAGTATATACGGCACATCGCAACCGTAGTGGCCTGTATCCACAGGAGATTTGTCTATCCTTTGGAATCCGAATTTCTCATAAAACTTAATTGCTGCATGCATATTGTGAAAGGTTTCCAAGAAACAAATCTTATAGTAGTCTTTGGCATAATCCAGACACAGTCGCATCAGTTGGTGGGATGCGCCGGTACCTCTCACTATGGGTAAACAATACATTTTCTGGAGTTCGCAGATGTCGTCGGTGTGATAGCCGATGCCTGCACCACCTAAGATAGTTCCGTTTTCGTCTTCGACTACCCAATATTTGTTGCCGGGAGAGTTATAAACCTCAGAAAAACGGTGTAAGTAAGGTTGCTGTGACAAATCTTGCCCGCGAAGATATGCACGAAGCGGTTGAAGATGCTTTCCGATACGGAAAAATTGTTC
>JAEIGA010000476.1_pt1 | contig 59059 bp, 43 predicted proteins | sample 9270691 | NCBI WGS metagenome assembly JAEIGA01 (sample SAMN17057246, study PRJNA624740) | gut metagenome | biome: biome; isolation source: fecal sample | host: Bos grunniens | place: China: Xizang | collected 2019 | reverse complement strand
CATCTCCATCTCCATACTCATAGTCATACTGCTCAACAGTCATTCTTGAGCGATAGTCCTTATCATTGAGAAGGAAGACAATCTCTCCGGCACGACCATTATGGTAGGTCGATCCCATCCAACCACCTTGGTTATTTGTTACATCTGATTCGAAACCTCCACTCTCTTCTCTTGAGAGTTCAGCAAAGGTTACTGTTACCTCAGTCTTGCCTGTACCACTAGAAGGAGTTACAGTTACCCAATCAGGTTTGCTCTCAATGGACCAGTTATAACCAGAAGGAGCTCGAAGAATATATTTCTTCGAAGTCTGAGCATTCAAGGCTCTTGCGAGAGGTCTGCTAATTGAGAAGTCATGGTGGGCAGAAATCCTTCTGAACTGTCCCCACTCGGAATCTGACTTATATCTAGTCACTGAGTTTTCAGGTACCTCTACAGTGAAATTGTCTTTAGCCACTCCATTAAATGCACCTGTTTGAATTGTAGGAGGCTCTATTGCGCGAGATACAATACAAGATAACTGAAAATTCTGATAAAAGGCACTTGTGCTAATTGTCTGGAGCGATTCTGGTAATACGATAGACTGGATTTGTCTACAATCATAAAATGCCTCAGTTCCTATAGAAACTAATTCTTGAGGGAATTCAATGGCTCCGGTCAAGCGAGAACAAACCCAAAAAGCACCTTCGCCGATTACTTTAAGTGAATTTGGGAATTTTACAGATGAAAAGTCAGTTTGTGCGAAACACCATGGCGGTAACTCTTGAGTTCCTTCAGGAATGACCAATTCTCCTTGAAATCCACAATCCATAAAGCATCCGACATAATTTCTTGAATAGCCTTCTCCAAAATCAACGACATTATTCAGATAAAGATTACCAGTAAATCCGGCTCCCATAAAAGCAAAAGAACCGATTTTAGAAATTTTATCTGGAATACGTAAATCTCCCTTGAATTTTCCCGCAAATTGAAAAGCTCTAGAACCTATTACTTCTAAATTATCTGGTAATATTAAAGTACCTGAAAGTCCTCTGCCGTCGCTAAAGGCATAGTCTGATATCTTAGTTAATGACGAAGGGAAGGTTAAACTACCCGATAAAGATGCACAGTTTCTGAATGCTTCATATCCAATAGTCTCTAACTTTGAAGGAAATATTATGCTTGAAATGTTTGTGCCATTAAATGCAGATGATTCAATTGATACAACATCGTCTGGAAGTACAAGAGGACCTGATAATGAGGATCCTCTAAATGCTGCTGATTCAATTTCTTTAATCTTTTCAGGGAAAACAAAAAAGAATAATGTCTTCTTATCATAAAATGCAGAATCTGGAATAACATCTCCTTCTACTTTTGCCTCCTTAAGGTTGACAGCCTCGAGGATTGCCATATTATCGCGCATAAAGTAGAAGTCGCTGCTATTAATATTTCCTGACACCTTCAGATTCTTGATCTTGTCAGGGTTCTTGTCATCTGCTTTGATAAGTTGGCCAAGAGTTCCAGGCTCAGTGACGTGGATACAATAGTATTGGCGAGCCTCGCCTTCGTGGGTGTTGATATCCTCTTTCCAGTCGATGATCTGGGTGTCTGCAAGTACTAGTTCATACTCTCCAGAAGGCATCTTGCGGTTGACCTTGATAGTGAACTGGCTTAGTTTTCCAGACTTATACTCGTAATTCTCATTTTTTGAGAAACTATAGTTCACTCCCTCAATAGTAATGTTGAACAGTTTCGTTCCTGCTGATATGGTCTGAGGAACTACAATGGCGCGGAAACTTCCGTCGCTCTGAGGTGCCATGACAATACCTGTCGCCTGAGCTTCTCCGACAGGGGATACGGTTCCGTCAGCAAGGTTGATAGATGCCTTGCGAGTTGTTCCGGTTACCATTACCTTCTTGCCGATAAGGGCAAAGTCTCCTGCCTCTTCAAAACCACTGCCTTCTTCAAGGATAACGTGGACTCCAGCCATCTTGTGGTTGAGCTTTACCTTGATTGCAGTCTCAGAAGGTACAACATTCTCTGTCTTTCCCCATAGGAAATCTGATGCCTCATAGCCGCCAAGTCTGCTGTTTGATTTGGCGGTGCTCTGGTCTTTCTGAACTTCAAACTTGTATTCAGATACGCTTGATGGTTCAGAATGAGGATAGAAGGCGTAGATGTCTACGTTTGTGTTTACGTCCTTGTAATAGACTGGTCGGACAGGATTCCATTTCCAGTTCTTCTCGTCAAAGACATATTTTACGTGGTCTGCCTGGTTACCTTCATCCTGTAGAGTTCCAGGAGTCTGGTTAGAGTCCGAATAGTTTACTGCATAGAGTCCAAGTCCGTCTCCGTCCTCGAATCCCTGTGCATTCACCTTGGTAGGTTCCTGGTTGATGGTGCCTTCAACTTTAATCTGAAGTCCACCTTCTCCAGAAGGAATGAACTCCGGTTCTGAAAGACATGATGTCAGCATTGCTGCTGAAGCAAGACTGGCAAGTATTAAATGTCTGGTTTTCATATAGTTTAATTTTTATTGTTTTCGTTTGTGCTGTGGTGTTTTATGTGAGACTTCTAGTTCGCTGTTCCGCCATCGTCTGTTCCGTCATCCTCCCAGTCTCCGATGTTAAAGTCGTTTTCTTTCTTTACTGTGACAGAACATGTTGCTGTGTGTCCTCCGTCCTCTGTGGTGACTGTGATGGTTGCTGTTCCTGATTCAATTGCTGTTACAACTCCGTTTTCTACTGTTGCAATTGATGGGTTGCTGCTGCTCCATCTGATGTTCTTGTTGGTTGCGTTTTCAGGACCGATTGTTGCGGTCAGTGTTACTTTTTCTTTCTTTTTAAGCTCGACGCTGGTGATGTTCAAAGTCACGCTGGTGACAGGATAGATTCTTTCTTTGACTGTTACCTGACACGTTGCTGTGTAGCCTCCGTCTTCGGTTGTGACGGTAATCGTTGCACTTCCAGGTTTGATGGCTGTGACTTTTCCGTGTTCCACGGTTGCGATAGTCTCGTCGCTTGAAGACCAACTGACGTTCTTGTTAGTTGCGTTTGATGGACTTACAGTTGCGATAAGTTCGCTGAAGTCTCCCTCTGTGATTTCGAGCGAAGTCTTGTTTAGAGTGACTCCGGTTACAGGGTAGACTCTTTCCTTTACTGTCACCTTGCAACTTGCCTTGTATCCTCCATCTTCTGTTGTGACTGTGATAGTTGCCATTCCGATATTGACTGCTGTCACTTTGCCATTTTCTACTCTGGCTACAGACTTGTCACTTGAACTCCAGAATACATTTTTGTTGGTAGCATCCTCTGGGGAAATTATTGCCTTTATCTCAGTGAAGTCTCCCTCGACTATTTCAATTGATGTCTTGTCGAGAGCAACTCCAGTGACTGGAATTGGCTTGGCTATGACAGTTACCTTGCAACTTGCCTTGTAACCTCCATCTTCTGAAGTTGCTGTAATTATTGCAGTTCCAGGGTTTATTGCAGCGACTTTACCGTCTTTTACTTTCGCTACAGAAAGGTCGCTTGAAGACCATACTACATTTTTGTTAGATGCATTGTCAGGTTTGATAGTAGCTGCGAGGGTAAGGGTGTCACCAGTAAAGATCTCAGCAGATGATTCGCTTAATGAGATTCCAGTAACTGGATATAACTTCTTCTTGACAGTTACCTGACAGGTCGCTTTATATCCGCCGTCTTCTGTAGTTACTGTTATTGTTGCAGATCCTTCTTTGATGGCATTTACTTTTCCACCTTCAACTTTTGCAACATTTTGATTGCTGCTGCTCCATATTACATTTTTGTTGGTGGCGTTTTCTGGGGTGATTGTAGCAGTCAGGTTTGCTGAGTCTCCCTCAGTCATTTCAAGAGATGTCTTGTCCAGTGTGATGCCTGTTACAGAGTATACCTTTTCCTTTACTGTTACTTTACATTCTGCCTTATGCCCACCATCCTCAGATGTGGCAGTAATGATTGCAGTTCCAGGGTTAGTTGCAGTTACTTTGCCGTTATCAACTTTAGCGACTGATGTGTCAGATGATGACCATATGATCTTCTTGTTTGTCGCATTCTCAGGAGTTATAGTGGCTGTCAAGACTGTGATATCTCCCTCTGTCAGTTCAACTTCCGTTCTGTTGAGGCTGATTCCTGTAACTGGAATGATATTGGCTTTGACTGTTACCTGACAGTTTGCCTTATATCCGCCGTCTTCCGATGTTGCTGTGATGGTTGCTGTTCCTTCTTTGAGAGCAGTAACCTTGCCATTTTCTACTTTAGCGACTTCTGTGTTGCTTGATGACCAGATGACGTTCTTGTTAGTTGCGTTTTCTGGGGTGATTGTAGCAGTCAGGTTTGCTGAGTCTCCCTCAGTCATTTCAAGAGATGTCTTGTCCAGTGTGATGCCTGTTACTGGATATTCTTTTGTTATGACTTCGATCTTGCAAGTGGCGGTGTGGTTGCCGTCTTCAGATGTAGCAGTGATAGTTGCTGTTCCGACTTTGACTGCTGTGACTGTGCCGTTATCAACTTTAGCCACTGCTGAGTCGCTTGATGACCAGCTTATCTTTTTGTTTGTTGCGTTTTCAGGGGTGAAGATGACTGTGAGTACAGTGATGTCTCCCTCTGTTAGGGTTGCTTCCGTTCTGTTGAGTGAGATGCTTGTCACCGGGTGGACTGCTGCCTTTACCTTAACAGAGCAAGTTGCCTCATGGCCTCCATCTTGTGATGTAGCTGTGATGGTTGCTGATCCTTCTTTGAGAGCAGTGACCTTGCCATTTTCTACTTTAGCGACTTCAGTGTTGCTTGATGACCAGATTACGTTCTTGTTAGTTGCGTTTTCTGGGGTGATTGTAGCAGTCAGATTAGCTGTGTCTCCCTCAGTCATTTCAAGAAATGTCTTGTCAAGGGAGATGCCAGTTACTTTGTATAGCTTTTCCTTTACTATCACTTTACATTCAGCCTTGTACCCACCCTCTGCTGTGGAAACAGAGATAATAGTTGTTCCTGCCTTTTTTGCAGTTATCTTTCCATCTTCAACAGTGGCGATTGTCTCGTCGTTTGATGCCCAAGTTACATCTTTGTTTGTTGCCTCTTCTGGAATGACGGAGGCAATCAGGACAGTGGATTCTCCTTCTATCAGTTCCTCTGTCTCTTTGTTTAATTTGATTCCAGTTACAGGGATAAATTTGTCTTTTACTGTGATAGAACATGTTGCCGTCTTACCACCATCCTCTGTTGTGGCGATGATGACGACTTTGCCTGCGCTAAGGGCAGTAACCCTGCCGTTCTCAACCGAGGCTATTTCTGTGTCGCTGGATGACCATGAAATGTTCTTGTTAGTTGCATTCTCTGGGCTTATGGTTGCTGTGAGAGTCGCTGTTTCTCCAATAGTCATTTCAATTGATGACTGGTTGAGTGATACGCTGGTAACTTCAACAACAGGTTCCACTAGGGTGCAACCCAAAATTGAGAATAGCATTGATAATGCGAGAAGTATTCGCTTCATATTTTAAGAATTTACTGATATGGTTAGTTCAAGTGGAATGTGTCTATGTGTGACTTACAAATATAATAAATAATTCTTTTGGCGGTGGAACAGTATAAAGAAAAAAAGAGACCGCCGGGGCAGTCTCTTTTGAGTGTTGTGGTTGGATTATTTCTTTTTCTTGATGGCGTTAAGACCTTTGTCAAGGGCGCCTTTTACTTTGGCGTTGACTTTGTCTTTAGCGTCCTGCACTGGGTTGCTCTTTTCTCCCTTTTTAGCAGGTTTTGATGTGCCAAGCTTGAATGTGGCCTTGTAACCTTCTGGGCGTACCATTGTGAATGTGATTCCTCCGCCTTCTTCGGTTACGAAGGTTGCTGAGAAGTCTTTTTCCCCTTTATGTGAACTCTCCGCTGAAGGGTAAACATCAAAAGTTCGGGTGTTACCGTTCTCTTTGTAATTCTTGATGAGACCGTTCTGCTCATCTTCGCTATCAGATTCGTGATAGAAGAACTTGCCCTCGAAGTCAAACTTGAAACTGTACCATGAAGGGTATTCCTGACCAACTTCTTCGAGTACAAAGTACTCCTTGTAGTTCTGTGCAGAAGCAAGTGTTGCTGCTGCGAACAGCATTGCTGCGATTAGTATAATTTTTTTCATATGATTTAGATTTGACTGTTATTAACTATTCTGCACTAGAGAAATCATCTTTCATAATGTATAAGAAAGCGTGCTGTCCAGTCAGAACAATACCTGTGTTTGTTCCTTTAACTTTGAAATATCCGTATTTTTGGTCCGTTGGGAAGGTGTATCTTACTCTTTTATGTACGTGTTCATACGAGTTAGAACCCCATCCTGCTTTTATATCGGAAATTTCAACTACTTCTCCAGTCAGTTTTACAGTCTCTGCTCCAGCAGATGTACCTGCATATACCTCAATCTGATTATGACTATCATCTTTTGACCAAAGTTCCAAAGAATGTAATTCCTGGAGTGAATCCTCATTATAGAAGTACCATTCATCGGATGCTTTAAGAACCTGCCATGAATAATCATACTGCTTAAGAAGATTGCTGCACTTAAGAGTACCGATGCCGGATGTGGTTTCGATTGTTTCTCCTCCCTCGAACTCATCATATACCACCCAACGCTCTGCTGGTACACCAAGATAGATCGTAGCTCTTTTCGGTTCTCTGTAAATCAGTTCATGATCAGCAGCTGGAATAGGTTGAACACTAAGATAATATGTATCTGGAGTAAGTCCATTTGCTACAGTTATAGACCATGTGCCGTTTCCATTATCGTTTGCTGTCAGAGGTGTTACTGTCTCTCCTTGATTGCTTACCATATAGCAATCATATCCTGCTGCATGATTTACTGCATTCCAAATCGCTGTGAATCCATCTCTATTGCTGTTGACAGTTCCTGTAATAAGAGCTACTGGTTCAACATCTGGAATTGCAAACTTGCTTACAGAGAAGGTTGTCATTCCGCCCTCTTCGAATGTAATGGACTTTCCTGCAGAAATTAGATTCACTGATCTTGCAATATTTACGTACTCGTCTACTCCAGTCTCAATTTCAAGGTCTATTCTAAAGTTGTCGCTTATCTCGCCAGCTGGTACTCTTAGCCAAAGGTCTGCTGTTCCATCATTTTTTACAACTACATCTTCTGGCTGTAGTTCGATATGATCAAAAGGTCGAGTCATTTCACCTTCCTTATCAAAGGCAAACTTGCCGAACATAGGGTCATATACGATGCCGGAGTATGCTTCATATGAACTGCCAAACTCAATTGATGCAGAACTGATGTTCTTTCCTTTATATGCGTCAAGACCTTTCAAGGTTATCTTGACAATAGTTCCGATACGGGCAAAACTGAATGATGCGTTGCCGGTAAGCTGGGAAGTCGTCTCTAATGTATTTGAAATCATCAGATCTGAGAACGGATCAAAACTATCGGCTGTAGGTCTCTGCATGTCACTGAAATTCATACCCAACATGAAGTGCGGTTCAACATACTCTCCAGTATATTCGAACATCTTTGCCCAATTCTGATATCTCTCATCTGAAGCATCTCCCCAATCTCCAAAATTAGGGTGGAGTCCCATTCCATGCGCAGCTATATAGGTAAATGCAGCTGCCTCTTGCTCTTCAAGTTCAAATGTGAACGTTGCCTTGCCGTTCTGTATGTCTCCAGCGGTGAGATTGCTGGACTGACATCCATAATTAAACCATTCAATAGATGGGGCTTCCTCGAATAATGTAATCCAATCACCTACATCCCATCCAACCTTGTATCCGGTGCCTTCAACGCTGATGGATGTCTTTGTTTCAGTATCCATTGATGCGTCAACTTTTAGAGTGTAGGTCTTCGGACCGTTGTCTGTATCAGGAACTACCTTGTCCTGGCAACTGCTGACAATCATAGCTGTCAAAGCAGCGATGATGATAAAAATATTTCTTTTCATAACGAGTGCCATTTAATGTTAAAAGTCTCCTTCATCAATAATGTCATCGATGTCATAGTAACCTCTGCCTGCGTATCCGTCTTCTCCGAATACCACACTACCGCAAATGACAGATTCTGCGTCCAGCTTCAGGATCTCTACCTTTGGCTGCTCATACTGTACTTTACGTTTCATAATGCTAATTTTTATGGTTATTAATTTTATAGTGTTTTGCTATGTGTTATTTCTTGTAGTTCTTTGGCTGTCTTGTAATGATCTCCTGGAAACGTTTGTTGATGGCTGCTGCCTGTGCGTCGTCTACCATCATGTAGATCACGTTTCCGTTTTCGTTTGGAGTGAAGTGGGTTGTTCCACGACTTGTAACCTTGATGTCGCATTTCTCTGACATTGTGAACATTGCATCGCCTTCTACTGCATAGAGAACTGCTGTAAGATCCCAGGTTGAACGGTCGTAAGGCATTGTATCAAAGACCTTATATGACTCTACCATAGGATGTTTGTCCGCTACCCATGTGAAGTCGTTCTGGATGCTTGCGCCCGGATATTTGATGACGCGGCCTACCTCAAATGGTGAGATTACTATAGGGGTCGGCCACTCCTCGAGTGTCTTCTTTGCCGCAGGGATGTCCTTAATGACGTTGTATTCTGTGTATGTGCTGTCCTTTGCGTGACCTGCCATCGCTACGAGAAGTTTCACCTTGCGTGCGACGAGTTCCTTTCCTGTGAGAGGTGAGTACTGGTCTGCCGGAGTGTCAAGAAGGCGTGCGAGGTTGGTTGAGAAACCTACGGTAGGGATGATGACCGACTGGTCCGGTAGGTCAGCGAGGAGTTTGCGGTAGAGGATGTGGGCGTCTGGGTAGTTTTCGTAGTTTCCCTTGCTGCGCTTGAACATCGGAGTGCCGTCCTCGTTCTTGAGGTCTACGACCTTCTGTGCGTATTTGCCCCAATCATCGTCTGCTCCGTTTCTGACGATGCCCACTGGCATGTCCGGGTAGCCGTACCATGTGTTCATGATGTCCATGTACTCAGCTGGTGCGGGTGCACATTTGTTGAGCATGACCGCCATGAAGTTGATGCGTCCTTCTTCGTGGTATTTGTAGAGCATGTCGAGCGCGAGCGCGTCGTCGATGTCGTTTCCGATGTCTGTTTCGAAGATGACGTTTATCTTATCTGAGTGTCTGCATTCTGTGTTGCAGCAGCCTGATAGTACTATGGCTGCAAGAAGTGCTGCGGTTGCTTTGAATATGGCTTTCATGATGATGTGTGTTATTTGCTGTTCAGTATCTGGTCGAGGATAGGGTAGATGTCCTCTTCTTTTTCGTATGGGTGGATGGTGAAGTAGGGGTTGCCTGTGAGCATGGCGGAGAGTTGGGTCTTGCTTCTGTCGTAGAAGATGTGGCAAGGTTTGCCGAGTTTCTCTGCGTATGCAAGTTCATAACCTACTCCAAGGGACGGACATGAGCATTCGCCTATCAGGATATCGCTTTCGCGTAGCCAGGCGGTGTCCTCGTTGTAGATTTCGACATCTCTTTTGCCTTGCTCCTTGAGGTTGAGTTCAGGGCTTCCGATGTGTTCTGTGAGGACGATATCCGTCTTCTGGATGTATTCTATTATTCGTTTGTATAGGTTTGCATCTATTCTGCCTCCGCGAATAGAGCCTGCGAAATAGATCTTTTTCATGGTCGTGGTTACTAGTTCCTACAAATATAATAAAAAATCCCTGCGGAGCAAACCGCAGGGACCTAAATATGATATTGCACAAGGTTATTTCAGATAGGCGTCTGAAACAACTTTGGCGCTGCGCTCGATGAAGTCTGCAAGCGCTTTGCCTTTTAGCATACCGTTGCTTAGAAGGGCAAGGTCTGTGACCTGGTGGAGAATCTCGTTTCCTGATGCGAAGGTTTCAAGGGCTGTCTGATGTGCCGATGTTGCCTCTGTGCTGTCCTCTCCCTCTTTAAGTGGCTCTACTGTTGCGAGTTTCTGGTCCATGATCTTGGCGATGAGCGGGTTCTGGAGGTTTACTGTGATGTTGTATGCCTCCGGCATTTCGCCGTAGAAGTTCATTCCTCCTCCGATTGCTGACATCTCGCGGTAGCGGCGCATGAACTCTGACTGAGTGATGAGGATAGGTGCAGAGTGCTCTCCAAGGTTGTCTGCCTGAACGTAGTACTCATTCTCTTTTGGAAGCACCGACTTGAAGATTGCGCTAAGGTCGTTCTTCTCTGCATCGCTTAGCTCTGGGCGGATCTTCTCCTCCTTAGGGATGAGGTTCTCTACGCTGTCTGAGTCAACGCGCGCGAAACGTGCGTTCTCGATCTTTGTCTCAAGCAGGTTGACATAGTGTGAGTCAAGATGGCAGTCCATCAACAGAACGTCGTAGCCCTTGTTCTTAGCTGCCTGAATGTACTGGTACTGAGACTCAAGGTCTGTTGCATATAGGACTACAAGTTTCTTGTCCTTGTCTGTCTGCTCTGACTCGATTGCAGTCTTGTACTCGTCAAGGCTGAAGAATTTGCCGTCTGTGTTCTTCAGAAGGGCGAACTTAAGGGCTCTCTCGCAGAACTTCTCGTCTGTGAGCATACCGTACTCGATGAAGAGCTTGAGGTTGTCCCACTTGTTCTCAAGTTCCTCGCGCTGAGTCTTAAAGATCTCCTCAAGACGGTCTGCAACCTTCTTTGTGATGTAGCCTGAAATCTTCTTGACGTTGGCGTCGCTCTGAAGGTAGCTTCGTGATACGTTAAGAGGGATGTCCGGTGAGTCGATTACTCCGTGAAGAAGAGTAAGGAAGTCCGGTACTATGTCGTCTACTGTGTCAGTCACGAACATCTGGTTGCAGTATAGCTGGATCTTGTTCTTTGCAATCTCAAGTCTGTTCTGAATCTTAGGGAAGTAAAGGACTCCTGTAAGATTGAACGGATAGTCCACGTTGAGGTGGATGTGGAAGAGTGGGTCCTCGCCCATAGGGAAGAGAGATTTGTAGAAGTTCTGGTACTCTTCCTCTGTAATCTCAGAAGGTTTGCGTACCCAAAGAGGATCTACTGTATTAATCTTGTTATCTTCGTCTGTGTCAACGTATTTGCCATCTTTCCACTCCTGCTTCTTACCGAAGATTACAGGGATAGGCATGAACTTACAATATTTGTTGAGAAGTCCCTCGATCTTAGATTTAGAAGCGAACTCCTCGCCTTCCTCGTCGAAGTAAAGAGTGATGACAGTTCCTCTGTCAGTCTTGTCAGACTCGCTGATCTCGTACTCTGGGTTTCCGTCACATGACCATTTTACAGCCTTTGCTCCCTCTTTCCACGAGAGCGTGTCGATAGTCACAGTCTTTGAGACCATGAACGAAGAGTAGAAACCAAGTCCGAAGTGACCGATGATGTTGGAAATCTTGTCTTTGTATTTGTCAAGGAACTCGCCTGCACTTGAGAAGGCAATCTGGTTGATGTATCTGTCTACCTCCTCCTGAGTCATACCGATACCGTTGTCAATGATTTTCAAGGTCTTTGCTGACTCATCAAGCTCGATTCTTACAGCAAGGTCATTAAGTTCGCCCTTGAACTCGCCTGAAGCGCTTAGAGCCTTCATCTTCTGCACTGCATCTACAGCATTGGCTACAAGCTCTCTTAGGAAGATTTCGTGGTCTGAATACAAAAATTTCTTGATCACCGGGAAGATGTTCTCGGTGGTAACTCCAATTGTTCCTGTCTGTCCTTTCATGTTATTTAATTTTAATATTTTCTTGTTTTAATTTACTCTTGTTTCTACCGAAGCTGCTGCGCGGGCATCTGCTCCGGTTTAGTGTATTGTCAAATGATGTACCAAATCAAAATGACTGACAACTTGTCAGTGGGATATAGATGGTTTTAGGTCAAAAGTGTCTACACGTCATTATTGTAGAAAGTTTTCTGCTACAATATATTGTATCGGTGCAGAATTTTTTACAAATTTGTAGAAGTGTGCGGATTTATCGTACGCCGAGCAACCATAAACACGTAACCACATGAGAAAGAAACCAATCGTTGCCCTCATTTATGACTTTGACGGCACACTTTCGCCAGGAAACATGCAGGAATTCGGCTTCATCCAGGCTATCGGAAAGAGTCCCCAGGAGTTCTGGAGCCAGAGTGATGAAATTGCGGCAGGACATGACGCGAGCAACATCCTCAGCTATATGAAGCACATGTTCGATGAGGCGAAGAAGGCAGGCATCAAACTCAGAAGGGAAGACTTCAACCGCTTTGGAAGCGAGGTGGAACTCTTCGAGGGAGTGCTCGAGTGGTTCAAGCTTACAAAGGAATACGGAAAACAGCAAGGTGTTGTGGTTGAGCACTATATCAACTCCTCGGGCCTTGCAGAGATGGTCGAGGGTACCCCGATCGCGAAGGAGTTCAAACGCATCTTCGCCTGCTCCTTCATATACGACGACAACGGAGAAGCCGTCTGGCCAGGAGCAGCTGTCGACTACACTGCCAAGACTCAGTTCCTCTTCAAGATTAACAAGGGCATCCTCAGCGTCAGAGATAACAAGAAGGTCAACGAGAGTCAGCTCGAAGAGAAGAAACGTATCCCGTTCCCGAATATGATCTACTTCGGTGACGGAGAAACCGACGTGCCGAGTATGAAGGTCGTCAAGATGTTCGGCGGCAACTCCATAGCAGTCTACAATCCAAAGATCTCAAAGAAGAAGAAGGTCGCAGAGAAACTTCTCCGCCAGGGTCGTGTAAACTTCATCACCCCTGCCGTATATACAAAAGAGAGCAGAACCTTTAAATTGGTCTGCTCTATCATAGATAAAATCAAAATCGACTTCGTTCTCAGCAACTTGGCAAAAGAAAAGTAGCGGCCTGAACAATCTTGATAAAAAATGAGGTTAACGCCTTGACGACAGAACAGCCAATTCTTTGTCAAGGTGTGCAAATGGCCTTTGTCGCAATGATAGAAGTATTATAATGTACTTGCAAAAAGAGGAACTGACCAAAATCAGCTCCTCTTGATAATAAATATGAAATTGCTTTAGTATACTTTTACTTCCAACTTAGCGTAGGCTCTTTCCGCTTTGGCAAGGGCCTTTTCTACAGTATCAGCAGTTGCTAGGATAACTCCAACTCTTCTGTGTCCGGCAATCTCTGGCTTTCCGAAAAGTCGGATCTGAACACCTGGCTCGGCAAGAACCTCCTCAAGGTTGCAGAATTCATACTCCTTAGTATTTCCCTCCACAACAATAGCCTTCGAAGCAGAAGGACCGTAGAACTGAACAGCAGGGACAGGAAGACCAAGAATCGCACGTGCATGAAGACCGAACTCAGACTGGTCCTGAGAAATCATGGTCACCATGCCAGTATCATGCGGACGCGGCGACACCTCACTGAAAATCACCTCATCACCCTTCACAAACAGCTCCACGCCAAAGATACCATAGCCACCAAGAGCATCAGTAATCTTCTTCGCAATATCCTCAGCCTGCGCAATAGCAGTATCGGTCATCGCCTGCGGCTGCCAAGACTCACGATAGTCACCATCCACCTGGTGGTGCCCGATAGGCTTAAGGAAGGTAGTGCCGGCACAATGGCGCACAGTAAGAAGGGTAATCTCATAATCAAAGTTCACAAAACCCTCTACAATCACTCGACCTCCGCCTGCGCGACCTCCCTCCTGAGAGATCTTCCAGGCCTTGTCGATATCCTCGGCAGTGCGGATGACACTCTGTCCATGACCAGATGAACTCATCACCGGCTTAACGACACAAGGCATGCCCACGCTTGCAACAGCAGCATCAAACTCCTCCTTATCAGAAGCAAACTGATAGGCAGAAGTAGGGATTCCAAGCTCCTCAGCAGCCAGACGGCGGATACCCTCACGGTTCATAGTCAACTGAGTCGCCTTAGCTGTAGGAACAACTCTGAAACCATCCTCCTCAAGCTTCACAAGTCTGTCAGTCGCGATAGCCTCAATCTCTGGAATGATGAAATCAGGCTTCTCCTCACGGATGATTCTTTCAAGATTGTCTCCGTCAAGCATAGAAAGAACGTGACAAGAATTTGCAACATGCATAGCAGGTGCTCCAGGATACTTATCCAAAGCAACCACCTCAACGCCATAGCGCTCAAGCTCAATCGCAACTTCTTTTCCTAGCTCTCCTGAGCCACAAAGAACGGCCTTTTTACCCTTGCCGCTAAAAGGATTACCAATCTGTGCCATATAAGTCAGTATATTATTTGTCGTTATAATAATTCGTAAATATAGTCAAATCTTTTTTATTTCACCAATACCGGGCGGATTCTGCCAAGAACCGTATTGTGACCGCGGAAACTCAGGATAGAGAGTTTTGGATTACCGTCGACAATGAAATGGCCTTCAGCATCAAGGCTTGCATCAACGCAAAGTTTAGCAGATCGTGAGAAAGTAAAATACTCGATCTCACCATCAGTTGTATCGATAAAGATTGAATTTCCATTAGGTCCCACTACCTTATAACCCACAAGAATCGGAGCTCCCTTCTTAAGTTTCACTTTACCCTTTTTGTTGAGCTCGACAACTTGAGTCCAAGTGCATTTCTCAGCAAGTTCCTTTATTTCTGCCGGACTCGGCACACGCCATTTCTGATTCAGTCTCTCATAAACTATATCATCCTTAAGAGTAAAATCCTTAGTCTGATCGGCATAGATAGTATTAACCCAACCTTCTTCCCAATGAAACCATATACGGTCATCATAAATATAATCAGCCGAAGACCATTTTACAGACAAACCGAGGTCAACAGCTTCATACCGAGCAAGCGGATCCTCTACAACCACCTCTTTCTCAGCCTCTCTTTCCTGACGGGCCTTCTCCCACTCTGGGTTGTGCTTCAGCACCATAAAGACAGATATTATGACGGCCAGTGCCGCTATATTCAATGAACTGAAAATTCTCATAACCTCTCCTCCTACATATGTCTGTTTGTCCATCCGCCAGGATTCTTGCGGAACACTTCTCCATCAGTTGTCATCACTCTGTCGCGTCCCATTTCATGCGAAACGAAATGCAACTGTCCATTCTCATCCAAGAAACTGTCTCCACCAGTAGCACCGACTGTTGCTGCACCAGTAGTAAACGAACAGATGGCTACCAATATCGCAAGACCTACAGAGCAGTCCATCATCGAGACCATACCTTCTCCGATGCCGAAGAATCCTGTCCAAAGAATCATTCCGTAAATAAGAGCGCTGAAAAAGTCAAGTCTTATAAGACACTTAAAGACTCCTTTCAGTCCTGCACCCAAGATTCCGGCAAAAACAGAAAGCAATATGACGCATCCGAAGAAAAGACCTATCCATTCCCAGAATCCGGTAGGGTAAGCCATTGATATTTCCTCACATATGCCAGCAATGAGGCTGCCTGCTGCGCCAAGTAAGGCTCCCAACCCCAGCATGAATCCGAATACCTTAAACAGTCTTCCTGTGAAAATGACTATCAACAGGCCGACCACTGCCACTCCCAGGAGAACAAACATCCTTATCCAGGGTTCATCCCAGAAAATTGCAAACGGATTGGCAAGAAGGTCTGCGGACAACCATGCAATTGTCATGGCTGCAAGCGAGATATAATAAAAGACAACCTCGCCCACGTAAGAAAAGAAATCCCTCATATTAAAAACAATAATTATTTCTCAAAGATAACCTTTTTATCAATATAAAGCAGTTCCAGACTAAATTTTACATTATCTTTGAGAAGACAAATTCAAAGAACCATTCTAAAGACATAGATATGAGAAAGATCGCGCTCCTGGCCATTCTTCTGCACATAGTCCTCCTAGGCTTCGCACAAGACAAAAATCAGCACCTGGACATCAACGCCTTGATGGAAGGCTACACCAAGCAGGAAGTCATGATCCCGATGAGAGACGGAGCAAAACTCTACACAGCAGTCTATTGCCCCAAAACATCCGCAGCCTCACCAGTCATCATGACCCGCACCCCATACTCCTGCAGTCCATATGGCCCGGAATTCTCAAGAGACATCTTTGAGAAATACAGACACTTCGCGGCAAACAACTACTACATCGTAGTGCAGGACGTGCGAGGCCGCAACTCGAGCGAAGGGGAGTTCAAAAACATCCGCCCATACAGCGCAAAACCAAAGGCCATCAACGACGCCACAGACGTCTACGACACCATCGACTACCTCATCTCCAACTACAAGACCAACGGAAACGTCGGAGTCATGGGAGTCTCATACCTTGGCTATTACGCCACCTACGCCTCCCTCTGCGGCCACCCGGCACTCAAGGCCGTCTCTCCGCAAGCCCCAATCTGCGACTGGTTCATCGGCGATGACGTCCACCACAACGGCGCCTTCATGGCAGTGGACATCCTATCCTTCTCATCCTTCTTCTACCACGGAAAGGGCAACCCGGGCAAGGAGGCACCAGCCTACCCGATAACAGCAGACGCCTACCAGGCGCTGAAGGGCAAACCCCTATCAGAAATCATCGGTCTTATCGGCACGGAAGAGGAAATAGCAGCAAACTACAGCTTTATCCCAGAGATTATCAACCATCCGGACTACGACAGATTCTGGAAGGACCGTCGCATCACCTCCCACCTCAAGAACATCGCACCGGCAGTGCTTGTCGTTGGCGGAACCATCGACGCTGAGGACTGCTATGGAGCAGTAGAAACCTACCGCGAGTATAAGAAGCGCACCCCAGCCACACCTCTCTACTTTGCCTACGGCCCATGGCCGCACGGCTACTGGAACCGCCCGGATTGGCATAAGATCTCAGGAGTGGATTTCGGCAAGGGCACGCAGGGCCACTACATGCGCGAGGTGGAATACGCCTTCTTCAGTCACTATCTTGAAGGAAAGGGCGACGCTCCATCTCCAGTTACAATCTACGCCTCACAACTCGACAACAGCAATCCAAAATACCACCTCATCACAGGTGACACCTGGCCACCAAAGGGCAAGGAAGCAACCTATTACCTTCGTTCAGACGCCAGTCTGACAACTTCATCATCCGACCAATCATCCCGCACTTACGTCTCGGATCCATCAGATCCTGTGCGCTACTCTGCTGTGCAGAAACCTAAGAGAGATAAGGGTTATCTTGTTGAAGATCAAAGTTTTCTTCATGGCAGGGAAGATGTCCTTTCATATGTTTCAGAGGTCTTGACAGATACTCTTAAACTTATGGGACCGATGGTGGCAGATATTGACTTTGTTACAGATGCAAGGGATATTGACTTGGTGGTCAAGTTGATAGATGTCGCTCCTGATGGTTTTGAAATGCTTGTAAGGGGAGAGGTATTCAGAGCAAGATATAGAAAAGACTTTGACAGTCCTGAATATATAAAGCCAGGCAAAAGGGAGAATGTCAATTTTACTTTGAATGACATTGCTCACTATGTTTTGCCTGGCCATAAACTTATGGTGCAGATACAGAGTTCGTGGTTCCCTTTGGTGGATATGAATCCTCAGACTGCTGTAAAGAATATCTATAGAGCTAAGGCCGAGGACTATAAACCGGCGAAGGTGTCTATTCTAGGCACTTCATCTGTATCCCTTCATGTAGCAGAATAACTTATTCGATAATCGATCCTGCAATTACGTTTGTAACAAGGGCGCGTACGCGATTGACTCCACCTTTGTCCTCAGGGTGAACTCTGTGGGCAAGGAAGATGATGGCTACCTTTGAAACTGGGTCGATTGTGATCGATGGTCCTGTATAACCTGTGTGTCCGAAAGTCTTGTAAGGAGTCAGAAGGTCGCCATTATTTGACGAGTAAGAGGAGTAGTTATCCCAACCAACAGAACGTCCAAGTTGTGAAACCTCATCCGGTACTCTGATCATATTCTCGAGAGTAAGTTTTCCAAGAATATGCTTTCCACAATGCTCACCCTCATTCATAAGGGCAGCAGCAATGATAGCAAGGTCTTCAGCATTTGAGAACACTCCTGCATTTCCTGAGTTTCCATGGTTGAGTACTCTTGCAAGAGGGTCGTGAACCTCACCAAGAAGGCATTTGCCGTCGCTCTGCTTCTCAGTAGGAGCCACAAGTTTCATGATCTCCGGCTTCTGAGTAGGGTTATAAGTGGTGTTCTTCATGCCAAGATAGTCAAAGATGTTCTTCTGGGCATAGTCACAAAGCTTCTCTCCTGTTATCTTCTGAAGCACGTTCTGCAAGGTTACAAAGTTCAGACAGCTGTATCTGAAATCTGTTGCAGGACGGAACTCTCTGCGCATTGTGCAGATATAGTTCATCAGGCTATCAGGATCAGCTGTGCCACATTTCTTGATAATTGTAGCAGGAGAGACGTATGCAGGCAGTCCGCTCGAGTGAGTGAGAAGGTCGATGATACGGATATGAGTCTTCTTTCCTGTCTCTGGGTCTACATATGGCTGGAAATTAGGGATGTACATCGAAACCCTATCAGTAAGTCTGTAACCTCCACGCTCAAGAAGATGTGCCATGCTCATGGCAGTTCCTACAACCTTGCTGCAAGATGCAAGGTCGAAGACTGTGTTCTCTGTCATAGGCACCACTTCAGGATAGACACTCTTGTTTCCGAAGGCCTTGATGTAGGCAAGTTTGCCATCCTTTACGACTGCCACAACCGCTCCAGGGATATCCTTGTTGTCGATTGCTTCCTTCATGAGTTCGTCAATCTTTTCTAGACGTTTTGCATCCATGCCTACCTTCTTAGGGTGGACACGCTTAAGTGGCTGAGCGCTAAGTGACAGCGTTGCCAACAGTGCTACAATAACAAATAACCTTTTCATTGCTTTTTGACGTTTTCTTATTGTGTTTTACGTTTTTTGCTTTTCATCTTCCTTATCCAGGCCTTGATTCTCATTACTCCTTTGACTCCGAGAATGGCAACAGCAGAGTACTGGAAGATCTTGGCAAGAGCAAAGGATATAGTGATGAGCAGGGCCTTTGTGTCCCCTTCGAGAGGGATTGTGAAAAAGCCTATGGCTACTCCATGAAACAGAAGGCATAGAACAAGCAGTATCAGTCCTGTGCGGAAAGATAGCTTAGAAAGAACCGCCTTGATTTTCTGCCACATTTCAGTTTATATTGAAGTTCTATAGTTTGCTTATGACTGTCTCCATCTTGATTCCACGTGAACCTTTGATGAGGATAACAGCCTGGTTGACAGGATTTTTGTCTACTGCTTCAGCAAGACTTGCTGAGTCTGCAAAATGCTCCCACTCTGAAGAACTGTTCTTGGCAAATTCTCCAGACAGGACTTTTCCGAATTCCTCTCCTACAAAGATTACCTTGCTGAGTCCAAGTCCAAGGGCTTTCTCTGCAATTCTGATATGCTCCTTTTCTGACTCTGCTCCAAGTTCCCTCATGTCTCCAAGCATGGCAATCTTCTTCTCTGCCTGGACATTTGTAAAGTTATCAAGGGCAGCCTCCATACTTGTAGGATTAGCATTGTATGCGTCTATGATGAGGGTGTTTGCCTCAGTCCTGGTCATCTGGGATCTGTTGTTGGAAGGGGAATATGCAGCGATAGCTGCAGCTGCCTCTTCTGCAGTTATTCCAAATTCTGCTCCAACTGCAATAGCAGCCATGACATTGTCTGCATTATATGAACCAACTAACTGAGTTTCAAGAATTTCTCCGTTGGTAAGTTTAATTCTTAGGAATGGATGCTCTGCGCTTGACGGAAGAACTTCTGCTCCTGAGTGATTAAGTCCGTAGCCAGTACAGTTTCCTGCAGATGGGGTGAAGCCACGCTGCTGAGCCATCTCAACAAGGTGAGGGTTGTCAAGGTTGACAAGTGCCTTGCCTGCGTTTGCGCTTAGGAAGTCGTATAGCTCTCCCTTTGTGCTCTTTACTCCTTCGAAACTTCCAAAGCCGAGAAGATGGGCCTTGCCTACATTTGTGATGAGACCGAAGTCCGGTAGGGCGATGTCAACAAGCTCCTTGATGTCTCCCGGGTGGCTGGCTCCCATCTCTACGACTGCGAGTTCTGTTGCCTCGTTGATCTTGAGCAGGGTGAGCGGCACTCCGATGGAGTTGTTGAGGTTGCCTTCTGTTGCTGTGAGCCTGTATTTGGTCGAGAGTACGCTTCTGATGAGCTCTTTTGTTGTGGTCTTGCCGTTTGTGCCGGTGAGTCCGATGACCTGAAGTGGCTTGCCTTCTACCCTTGCTGCGCTGCGATGTTCGCGAGCGAGTGCCTGTAGGGCAAGGAGGGTGTTCTCGACGATGATGATTCTTTCGTCAGAGGATCTTGCCGCTTCTGAGTCTGCATCCACGACCGCGTAGGCCGCTCCGCTTTCGAGTGCCTTAAGTGCGTAGGCATTACCATCGAAGTTTTCGCCTTTAAGGGCGATGAAGATCTCACCGCCCTTAATTGCTCTACTGTCTGTCGTTACTCCATTTGACTGGAGAAATAGTTTATGTAGGTCTTTGATGTTCATGATGTTATGCTCTTCCTGTTGAGCCAAAACCGCCTTCTCCGCGCTCTGTCTCAGAAAGTGTTTCTACCTCTAGCCACTCTACCTTTTCATACTTGGCTACCACCATCTGGGCGATGCGCTCGCCTGGATTTACTGTGAAGGCCTCGTTGGACAGGTTTACAAGAATTACCTTTATCTCGCCTCTGTAGTCGGCGTCAATTGTGCCTGGAGCGTTGAGGACTGAGATTCCGTGTTTTGCAGCAAGGCCGCTGCGAGGACGGATCTGTGCCTCTGTGCCTTCCGGTAGGGCTATGTATAGACCTGTCGGGATGAGGGCACGCTCAAGAGGTCCGAGTGTGATAGGTTCTGAAGTATTTGCTTTAAGGTCCATGCCTGCCGATAACTCAGTGGCATACTGAGGAGTAGGGTAGTTGGACTTATTTACAATCTCAACTTTCATAGTATGATGGTTATAACTCAAGTTTTGCAAGGAGTCGTTAATTATAGGGCAGGATAGATGTGCTCCCAGATAAGGTTGAGCTCTGCCTGCATGTCTGATATTTTAGCTGTGGTTACTACAACTGCGTTCTTTTCTGGAAGTACGATGATGTACTGTCCAAGAAGACCATCTGCGCGGTAGGCATTGTTGCGGCATCTCCACATCTGGTAGCAGTAACCCTCCAACCAGTCGCTGCCCTTCATTGTCTGAAGAAGTTCAGCTCGCTTATCTGAATTATGTCCAGCAGGTACGCTATCAATCTTAAATGTCGATGCTGCCTTGATCCAGTCCTGAGGCACGACCTGCTTGCCGTTCCATTTTCCTTCCTGAAGGAAGAGCTGACCCATCTTTGCAAGGTCTTCTGTCTTTAGGAAGAGACCCCAACCTCCGCAGTTTATGCCCATAGGACAGCTTTGCCATGTTGCGTCTTTGATAGCAAGAGGCTCGAAGAGTCTTGGTTGAAGATAGTCGACAACCTTCTCTCCTGTAACCTTCTGAAGGATGGCAGAAAGCATGTATGTCGCCATGCTGTTGTAGCAGAATAGGGTTCCTGGCTCACGTTCAACCGGCACTGCAAGGAAATGCTTCACCCAATCCTCGACTTTTCTGTTGCCTGTTCCTGTAGGGTCTACAGTGTGGCCGCAGCTCATAGTCAAAAGATGTTCGATATTCATGGCCTTAAGGTTGTCGCTCACTACCTCCGGAAGTTTGTCCGGGAAGAAGCTGATGACCTTGTCGTCCAATTTAAGAAGACCTTCATGGATTGCGAAGCCTACAGCAGTCGCCGTGAAGGTCTTGCTTACAGAGAATAGGACGTGCGGCTTATCTGGAGCACCTTCTGACATCCATTTCTCGAATACGACCTTTCCGTCCTGGAGAACCATAATGCTATGGAGGTCCTGCTCCGCTTTCTGAACTGCGTCAATATATGAGGCAGTAGCAGCTGCTATTTTCTTGCTTGGCTCCTTGCGAGGAAGTGAATCTCCTACTTTTGGAGTGCAACTTGCAAAAATAGTTGCGATGGCGATTATGCCAGACAAGATACAACGTTTCATATTTTCAATCTTTTAAGTGTTGGTGAATTAGGCTTGTTTACTCTTTTACTCTGATCCAGTCCATTGTTCTGTGGAAAGGTCCCACATGGCCTCTTACCTTAAGAACGCCTTTCTCCAGGAACATTGAACATTTGTATGTCTTTCCGCTTGCCGGATCATAGATGGTACCTCCGTCGTATTTCTCTCCGTTAGGCTTAAGGTCGCTAAGAAGATTAAGACCGATAAGCTGGCGGCTTCTTAGTTTCGGATCCGGGTTCTTGTCGTCTGTTGCAGGAGTGCCATCCTGATTTGTTGGCTTCTCAACCCAGACAAGCTTTCCGTTGAATGACTTGCCGTCTTTGCTCTTGTATACTTCGACGATACCTGTACCGTCTTCTGTCTTCCATCTTCCAAGAATGTCCTGTGAAAATCCCATAGTAGGGATGAGAATAAATAGCAGGTTTAGTAGAATCTTTTTCATGTCTAGTGTTTTTAAAATGTTTATTAGGCAAATATAATCATTCTCTCTATTGAAATAGTGTTCTATTCAAACCTTTTTTGTGTATATTTGTCCCTCATTCGCCGATTTTGGCGCTTAATCAGACAAAAAAATAGAATAATTATATGGGAAAAATTATTTTGACGGGAGACCGTCCTACCGGAAAACTACATCTTGGACATTATGTAGGTTCGCTCAGAAGAAGAGTTGAACTGCAGAATTCAGGAGAATTTGAGAAGATTTATATCATGATTGCAGATGCTCAGGCTCTTACTGACAATGCTGACAATCCTGAGAAGATCCGTCAGAATATCATTGAGGTTGCTCTTGACTACCTATCAGCTGGTCTTGATCCTTCAAAGGTGACTATCTTCATCCAGTCTCAGGTTCCAGAGCTTTGCGAGCTTGCTTTCTACTATATGAATATCGTTACAGTGGCAAGACTTCAGCGTAATCCGACAGTTAAGACTGAGATTCAGATGCGTGGTTTCTCTGAGGGTGAGGAGGATGCTCAGAACAAGCAGGGAATTCCTGTGGGTTTCTTCACTTATCCTATCAGCCAGGCTTCTGATATCACTGCCTTCCGCGCAACTACAGTTCCTGCTGGTGTTGACCAGTGTCCTATGGTGGAGCAGACTCGTGAGATCGTTCACAAGTTCAACTCTGTCTATGGAGAGACTTTGGTGGAGCCGGAGATCCTTCTTCCTACAAACTCTGTCTGCTGCCGTCTCCCTGGTACTGATGGCAAGGCTAAGATGAGTAAGTCTCTTGGCAACTGTATCTATCTTTCTGATACGACAAAGGAGATCAAGAAGAAGGTAAACAGCATGTTTACAGACCCTAACCATCTTCAGATCACAGATCCGGGTACAGTTGAGGGTAATGTTGTCTTCACTTATCTTGATGCCTTCTGTACAGACGAGCACTTTGCGAAGTTCCTTCCTGAGTATGAGAATCTTGATGCCCTTAAGGATCACTATCGTAGAGGTGGCCTTGGTGACGGAACATGCAAGAAGTTCCTTTTCAATATCATGGAGGACCTTCTTGAACCTATCCGCGAGCGTCGCAAGCAGTATGAACAGGATATCCCTGCTGTCTATGAGATGCTAAGAAAGGGCAGCGAAGAAGCACGTGCTGCTGCTGCCGCTACCCTTAATGATGTTCGCAAAGCAATGAAGATCAACTATTTTGATGATGTTGATCTCATTGCTGAGCATACTAAGAAATTTCAGTCTGGAAAATAGGAAGGCTAAAGGTTGACAACCTTTGCCTTCTTGCCATTCTTGCTGGTCTCAACGAATGTCATTTCGTCAAGCAAGTGATGTGCTCCTGCTACCTTATCAATGATAAATAGGACATATCTGATGTCCAAAGATATATTTCGGCAGAAGTCTGGGTCAAATACAATGTCACTCATTGTTCCTTCCCATACTCTGTCGAAATTTATTCCTATAAGGTTGCCATGTCTGTCGATGACCGGGCTACCTGAATTTCCTCCAGTAGTATGGTTGGTTGCGATGAAGCATACCGGTACCTCTCCATTTCCATCAGTCCATCTTCCAAAGTCTCTTGCTGCATAGATATCTCTAAGTTTCTGAGGAATGTTATAGTCGAAGATATTCGGATTATCCTTTTCCATAATTCCCTTCAATGAAGAAGACGGATAGTAGTAGATTGCGTCAGAAGGGGAGTAACCTGCAATCTTTCCGTATGCGACTCTCAGTGTCAGGTTTGCATCCGGATAGAATGACTTAGGCTGAGCCTTCTTGCCCTGAACTGCTGCTGTTGCCTTTGCAAATTCCATCTGACCACGCATGTAGTCGCGGTAAAGAAGTTGAAGTTCTGCGTTAAGTCTGCTTGTTACAGGGGCGATGGTCTTCTCATACCAGCGTGTGAACTCTTTTGCGATCACGTATGCCGGGTCTGTGATGACGTCTTTTCCGCTGTGTTTTGCACAATGCTCCTTGTCGTGGCAGTTGATAAGGTCGATGAGATTCTGCTTGTCAGCGAAGATGCTTGTTGTGAACAGGTCTTCTGCCCAGTCTTTAGCTGTTCCGTAGATCTTCATCTGGTTCCAGAAGAACTGAGGCTGGAAGTTCTCAGGTACGTTCTTTTCAAATGCTTCGAACATTGCCACGAAGGTCTCCTTGTCGATAGGCAGGTAGTAGTCCTTGTAGAATGCCTCGATTGCTGCCTTTGACTGCTCAAGATCAACCTTTCCTAAAGCGCACATATTGCCGATACGAAGAGCAAAACTTAGTAGTTCGACTGCACGGATTGTCTCAGTGTAGTACTCGCTTGCATAGTTGTATGACTCGAGTTCTTTGTAAAGCTCAGCAAGTTTGGCAACAGTCTTCTCATATTCTGTTCCCTTTGCCCACTGCTCGAATGCTGCCTCGTAAGCCTGTTTTGTAGCGACAGTATTCATCTTCTTGATTCCTCCTGCCTCTCCCTGCCATTTCTTCCATGCGTTAGCAACGCTTGCCTTCTTTGCAGAGTATTGGATACGTACTGCCTGGCTCTCTCCCATGTACTTGTCCATGATGTTAAGGCGCTGGGTACGAAGGGCAATCTTATGAGGATCAGATATGTCAGCGATGTATCTGACTGCCTCAGAGTGGATATACTCCTGAGTTCTTCCAGGGAAGCCGTAGATGAAGGTAAAGTCGCCTTCCTTTACTCCTGAAATTGAAATCTTGAAGTATTTCTTAGGAGAATAAGGTATGTTGTCCTTTGAATATTCTGCAGGATTGTTGTCCTTGTCAGCATAGATTCTGAAGATAGAGAAATCTCCTGTGTGTCTTGGCCACATCCAGTTGTCTGTCTCGCCTCCGAACTTTCCGATTGATGAAGGAGGTGCTCCTACAAGGCGGATATCCTTGTATTCACGATATACGAAGAGGAAGTACTGGTTGCCATAGTAAAGGCCTTCAACAGTGGCTCTAAGACCCTTTCCTGCCTGAGTTGCTGTCTCGATTATCTTCTTTGAATTCTTCTTTACAATGGCTGTTCTCTCCTCTTCCTTCATTCCAGGAGTGTAACCGTCAAGTACCTGAGCAGTAACGTCTTCCATCTTTTCAAGGAAACTTACTGAGAGTCCTGGGTTAGGCAGCTCTTCATTTCTGTTCATTGCCCAGAATCCGTCGCGAAGGTAGTCGTGCTCTACTGAACTATGCTTCTGGATCTGTCCGTAGCCGCAGTGGTGGTTTGTGATGAGCAGACCCTCTGCTGAGATCACTTCTCCGGTGCATCCGCGGCCGAAGAGGACTACTGCGTCTTTGAGAGAGGCTTGGTTGATGTTGTAGATGTCATCAGCATCTAGCTTGAAACCTTTTTTCTGCATATCGCCGATGCGCTCTGCGATAAGGGAAGGAAGCCACATTCCTTCATCTGCCTTTAGGGTGATGGATGTCATCACGCTAAGTAGAATGATTATAGCTGTCTTTCTCATAGCAATAAAATTTTAGTACATCAATTATTATAGATCATGTTTCCAAATCTTCCGAGTGTCTTTGCCTCAAGCTCTCCGACTTTGAGAGGCGCCATCATGCTCATATGTGTCTGAGCACTCTTGGATTTTGGTTCCATAGTATTTCTGTCAAGACCGATGATGTCGCAGTATGCATACTTCAGTGCGATGTTGAAGTCCATGTTGTCCCAGTTTCCGAATGAATAAGGGAAGACATTGTCTGCGTCATCCTGGGTGTTGTTGTTCTGGTTGTTCACGACTACATCTGGAGCGAATCCTGATGAGTAGTTTCCGAAGCCTTTGCCGTTCTTTACGTAGAAGGTGATAGGGGCGAACTCATAGTTTCTGCCCTGGTAGCTTGTTACTGTGGTTGTCATTCCGACGTTCTTACCCTCTGTGCGGCTTCCGTATGTATAGACAGGGAAGTCGATGCCTTTCAGACCGTTGATGATGAGCTCAGAAGCTGAGGCTGTATTGTATGAGCAGATTACATATAGACGCTCAAGTCCAAGGTCTGGACCCTTGCCGAGATTATCTACGTCGTTAGAACCTCCTTTACCGAAGGTCCAGTCTTCTGTCTTTCCGTCTGCATACTCCACTTTGACATAGACGTCATTGTCGTGAGTGCGGCCTGCAATGCTGCTTGCAAGATAGCGGCTCTGGGCCATTGCTCCTCCTACGTTGAAGCGAAGGTCGAGGATGAGGTCGGTAATCTGGTTGTCAAAGAGCTGCTGGATTGCGTCTACGACAAATTCATGGCTGTAAAGGTCGAAGGTCTCGAGTACGAGGTAACCGATTTTTGCCTTGCCGTCCTTATCTCCGAGGATGGATGCGTAGAGGATAGGGTTGTATGTGTGGTCGGCTGCTGTTGCGCTTGCTGTGTAGGCGTTAAGGTCGTAGCCGTCATTTGCTGCGTTGGACTCGAAGCGCAGGAATTCGAACTCGTAGCTGCCTGATGGACTGCTGTAGAGACTTGTCATGTAGTTTTTGTAGTTCGCTGTTGTGAGTACGCTTCCGTTGACTTTGTAGATCATGTCGCCTCTCTGCATGCCTGCGAGTGCGGCAGGGGAGCCCTGGCGTACGTATGATGGTGCGAGAGCGATGACGTCTGGATTATTTGGTAGGGCAGATGAGAGGAAAGGGCCGAAGCCGAGTCCGCCGGTTGTCGCTGCCTTTGTTGTTGCTGTTGCCTGCTCCTGGATGTAGGAGTAGATGTATCTTGTTCCTGGGTTGCTGGCGTGCTCTCTTGCGATGCCGCCGTCTTCCATGTTCACATCGCCAAGTTTGGTCAGATGTGTATATAGGAAGTCTGAGTAATTGGTCTTAAGGTCTACATCGATCTCGTTGTAGGCGTCTTTCCAGAGATATTCCTTCTTCAGGCGGTCGTGCATGTAGGTGTTGAGGAAGATGCTCTTCTCTACTTCTGCTGACAATCCGCTTGGGTTCTGGGTGAAGGTCGCTACCAAGGTGTCGATGTGCTCCTTTACCTTGACCTTCAGTTCTGCAACTCTTGCCTGGTCTGTCTCGTTTTCTTCGAAGACGATACGGAGGGAGTTACGTCCTGCTTCGCCAGTCTCGCCTTTAGTTAGTTTTGCCCACTGTCCTTCGCCGGATTTGATTGTGAGGGCTGCCTCGTAGGAGTCTACAGAGTACATATAACATGTCACAGTCTCTCCCTCTGGAGAAACTACTGTGCCTTCTTTAGGGTTGGAGAAACTTTCAATTCCTGATTTATTGTTGTTTTCCACGACGGCTTCATCCCCGTTGTCTGGTTTCGTACAGGAAGTCAAGTTAAGGGCAAGTGTGCCTAGCAGAATGGCTGCAAGTCTTAAAAATTTCATCTGTTTAATTTATTGTATAATACACCATATTACTAAGAATTCCTAAATATACGAAAAAGGGGCTAACCTTGAAAGGTTAACCCCAAAAAAACTCTATATTTTTTAGTGATTTACTGACCGAAACCACCCTGGATGTCAAGCTTCCACTCGTAAGTCTCGTAGTAGTTGCCCTGTGCATCCTTAATTACAACGTAGATGTTGTAACCGTTGCTAGCATACTCCTGAGTGTAAGTCTCACCAGCTACGATCTCCTGAGTTCCAAGATATGGGCTAGTAAGGATGTATTTAACCTTATCCTTAGCAGCAGAGTAGCTAGTAAAGTACTCCTCGTGGATACAGCAAGTAACACCAGTGAAACCCTCAGGAAGAGTAACAGTCCAAGTAGTTGGGTTGAAGTCACCAACCTGCTCAACATTGTAAGTTACTGTTGGCTTAGCAGCAGCCCAAGCAGCGTTAGCCTGACCGTTCTCATCTGTAGCGAATACGAAGTTACCAAGGTCGATAGTGTACTCGAACTCAACATGACCTATCTTTGAGTAAACAAGGTTACCGTTCTCATCCTTAGTTACAGCTGTAACTACGAAGTTGTAAGTACCCATTTCTAGGTCCTCAAGTGTAATAGTGCAAGTGTTGTCAACGATCTGAGCAGCCTGAACCTTAGTGAATACATATCTTGATGTTGCAGTTGCCATGTACTCCTGAGCAGACTCAACTGTTCCTCCAAGAGTGTTAGTCCAGAAGTAGCTGTCATCAAGATCACAGAAATACTCAAGACGCTCAACAGCCTTGTCAACTGTTACCTTGATAGTTGTAGTAGCACCAGCCTTGCCCTCAACAGCAGCAGTAACCTTAACGTCGCTGTAAGTTACCTCAGGAGTCTTGTACTCTTTCTCGAATACCTCACCGTATGCTCCGTCCTTGTCAATTGCCATTGCTAGTAGAGTAGTTGAAGTGTTTGGTTTAAGACCATTCTCAACAGCAGTAGTAGTGCTACCGATTGCTCTTACTCCACTCTCAAGAAGATATGCTCCCTTATCAGAAATTGTTGGTAGCATCTCAGCCTCAACGAATGCATAGTAGATGTATGCAGCATCCTCAGCAGAAGCTGTTAGAGGAACTTTCACCTGAGTGTAAGTTGCAGTTGCCTCACCAGCTGTTACAGTAGCAGAACCACCAGCTACTAGGCCGTCTGTAGTGTACTCAAAGATGTACATATCCTCCTCTGTGTACTCAGTCTTATTAGGATCGTAAACAATTACCCAGAAAACATACTCGCTGTTAGGATCGATGTTTCCGTAACCCTCAACGAAGTCTACAGGATTACCCTTATATGGCTCCTCGTAAGCATACTCAACAACAGGAGCATATCCATATTTAAGAGACTCGTTAAGCTGATATAGAACAGGACCTACCTCAAAGTACTCTTTATCAGTGAAGTCACCCATGAAATACTCAACGCCTTTGAAATCAGCAGTAATCTGGATGTCATTGAAAGAAACCTTTGTTGTTTCGATCTCAACGCTGTGGTAGATGAATGAAGAGCTTACAAGTGTACCCTCCTGAAGATAGTACTCTCCCCATTCCATGTTATAATATGCTGGGACAGCAAATACTACATACTCCTCGCCATATACAGGATTCTCAACTACATCCTCTACTGCTAGCTCGATGCCGCTGTTCTCCCACTCGTATGTTGCACCATAGTAGTTATCGATCTCATCAAGGATAGTGTTGAATACCTCCTCTGCATCAAAGTCCGCAGCAGGAACAACTCCATAGTAGTATTTACCAAGACCATAAGTAGGATTGATAACTACATTACCCTTAACGTAACCAATCTTTGAGAATGCGCTTGTAGTAACGAAAAGTTTTGCAGTGATAGTCTTACCACCCTCGCATACACCGATAGCCTTGATGTAACCGCTAGCCTGAGCCATCTTAGCATCGATATAAGCCTGCTCAGGAGCAGTGATCTTGATGAAAGTCTCACCATATCCGTTAGAAGTCTCCTCGATCAACCAACCCTCAGGACCAGAGTATACAACCTCAGTTACGCCATTTACAGCAGTCTGCTGCTCGTAAACTGTACCTGCAGGGATGAACATCTCCTTAACCATACCCATGTATGGGTTACCGAAAGCGATTGAACCGAAACCGTCTACAGTAAGAGTAAGAACCTCACCTGTAGGAAGAGTGAACTGAACGTACATAGCCTCAGGTTCGAAACCAGCCTCAATCTCATCCTCAGTAAGCTCAGAGTAAACAACCTCAACGCTCTCGAAGATAGCAGGGTTGTTGTTCATCTCGCCAGTTACCTGCCAAGTCTTACCACCGTCGAATGAAATGCTTACAAGACCAGTCTCCTCGTCAGTCTTGATCTGTGGCTCTACCTTCTCAACAGGAATCTTGTTACCATCCTTGTCAAGAACTGGAGTAGCCTTACCGTCCTCACCAACAACTGCCCAGTATGCAACTCCCTCAACAGTAGCGATAGTTACGATTGAAGAGATCTGCTCGTGTGCCTGTGGGTAAACAGTGAATTTCTTGCCGTCAGAAAGAGTGATAGTGTACTCACCATTTACCTCTTTCACCTCAGCAACAGTAGTCTTGGCATCAACTGCATCGATAAGGGCTTTAAGAGTAGCAACCTCAGAATTGAGTCTCTGCTCAAGAGCCTGCACCTTATTTGCAAGTCCTGCCAACTGTCCTCTTAGATCAGAATCATCATAACATGATGTGAACATAGGACAAACCATAGCTGCAAGAAGCATGATCTTGCCAGCTGCCTTAGAAAAATTTGACCAAATTTTCATAAGATTAGTTTTTTAAAGTTTAAATTGAATAGTATATAGAGTTATTTTTTGTTTTTATTTCTCTACGTAATTAGGGTAGTAATCCTTGATCTTCTTCATCTCTCCCTCTGGAGTAAGGATTACATATTCAAGCTTGCTGATTACCTCATTTCCATTCTCATCTCTACCCCAACCGGCACAAAGAGCAACGCAGATCTTGCCGCTCTCGCAAGTAGCATAAGAACTTTCTCCATAAGACCATAGACCAAGTTCAACTACAAAGTTGTCCCAATGGTTGTAGAACTCGAAGGCTCTGTAGTAATCTCCACCAAGATATGCAAGCTTCATCTCATCCTCATCATTCAAGGTATATCTGAACTTCTCGACATCCTGAACAACGTTGAAACTTACAGACCATGTCTTGGTCTCCTTGTCAAAGGTAGGTACAATCTCCATCTTAGGGTTAGGACCCACCTGAGGAACCTTTGTTGTGATCTCAGCGAACTGAACCTTGCTTACAACTCCGTTCATATCCTCTGAAACATAGGCGTAAGTCACCTTCTGTCCCTGGTTGAAACCGCTAAGAGTATAGGTGTCGTAACCAGAAGGCTCCTTAGTCCATAGATTGATATAGATTCCATGACCTGTACCGGTCTCGTTGACCTCTGAACCCTCTCCAAAGAAGAACTCCATCCACTCCTGGTGAGAAGCACCCACTGCAGGAGCATTGAATGCATAACCATGCTCAGGATCGTATGGGATAGGGTCTATACATACAAAGTAGTAGTTGCTCACCTTCTCTGGAGTATATGTGAAGTTAAACTTGAATGACTCTCTTGTAGGGTCGCTTAGAACAAGTGTCAAGTCTGACTCACAGGCCTCAGGATTGTCAAGAATTCTTGGCTTAGTCTTAAATGGTTCAGAGAACTGAAGTCTACTTACTTCTCCATAGTAGTTCTTACCGCAATATACGATAACGTACTCAGTATCAGGCTTAAGAGTGAACTCCTGCCACATTGTAGTATGCTCAAAACCGTCTGGCTTGTTCTCCTCTACATTGAAGCTGAAGCTGTCATTCTTGATTCCATAACCCTCGTTAGCAAGAGTCTGGGCATATGCCTTCTTAACCTCATCAGAGGCATTCATATACTGCTCAGCCATCTCCTTAGGCATAGTGTAATGGAAACCTGCGTAGCAGTTGTTATCAAGCTGAACATCAAGTTCTGCGTAAGAAGCAGCGATTGTTCCTGGCTTGACATTATAAGTCATAGTAGCCTCCATTGCATCAGCAGGAATCTCCTTCAAATGGAAGTCCTTACGGATGATGTGCTCAGCAGGAGTGCCATTCTCATCTACAGCAATAGCAGTTGCAGTAACTGAAAGCTTAGGATCTGGATTGCTGAACTTAACATTATAATATAGGTTCTGCTCATCATCAGCGCTTACCGGATCGTTAGGAACGCTTGAGTGACGCATGAAGTCTCTGTACAGTCTCTCGCCAAATGTGTCTACGAACTCATCCACCTGATCGGTGTTTGTCGCGTAGTAGTACACTCCCTTACAGTCGCTGTTAGGTGTGTGGATGACGTTGAATGCTCTGTAGCCTGTGATGACCTTAAGCTCCACCGAAGGTGAGCCGATGAGGCTCTGTGATGGTGTCTCGACATAAATGAGGTTGAGGTCCATAGCGCTTGCGAGGGAACCGCTCTTGTCGTAGCAGCCCGCAACGGCGATGATGTACTGTGCTCCCGGAACAAATTTAACCTGAGCGTACTCAGTATTTGCCCAATCGAACTCATACTCCTTGTAGTCCTCACCAAGTCTGTCTGCGTCGAAACTGTATCCGCCAGAACCAGTTGCATTGAATAGTGTCTCACGGATGGCCTGATCTACAGTCTTCTTGTCAGCGCCAAGGGCACCTTTCTCAAGAAGAGAGTTGTAGAAGATAGCAAGTGGGTAAACATCAAGCTTGTAAGACGCCACATTCTCGCCTGGACGGCAGATGAACTTGACGTTTCTTGGATCTTTGTGAGTTACCTCAACTGACACACCATCTGCTGTTGCCTTTACAAGTCCGTTGTACACATCAAAGGCAAGCTTCGGATGTGGAACAGGGAAGTCATTGGCAAACTGAATGGTGTCAGGCTTCATTCCTTGCTCAATAACCTCTTTGTCCTGCTCATTATTGTCAGGATCCACCTCTTTACAAGAGTTTACGAACATAGGAAAAGCCATAGCAAGGCCCAATAGCAGGGCAAGTCTGCTGATATAGTTTTTCATTGTACTTAATTATTTAATTTTCAAGTTGATAGTCAGATTCTCCGCTGTCAAGTCTGCAGACATTCATGTTATTAGAGACACCTTTGCTGTTAAGGGCGAGGGCGTAGATGTAACAGTTTTCCTTCTTCCAGTCGCTGTTCACCTTGAACTCATATATCTTTGTCTTCTCTTGACCTTTTTCAATTACTGCGCGTGCACCATCCATGCGGTCGCCCTTGTAAGTCTTTGATATTACCTGTCTAACAACATGGCGATGGTTGTATGAATCATGGACTGTGCTTCCGTCTTTCTGGTAGTACTTGATGTTGTCCTCCACTACGAAAACAGCAATTCTGTATTCTGCGCTTTTCTCTGAGTGAAGTTTTACAGTGACCTTTGCATTTTCTCCATTGATCTCTGATTTCAATGCAACTCCACAATGTGCAGGATTATCCGCAAATACCTTCTCAAGACTCTGTCTGAATCCGCTTCCGTCAAGTGGGCCTGACTCCTGGAAATCAGTGATGAATGAAGGGTATCCGCTAAGGCCGAAATCAGAGACAATCTGCTCGGTCTCAGTCACAGCAAGCTTGTCCTCTCCGCCAGAGCTTGAGTGGAAGGCCATTACATGCACTCTCTCCTTATAGAAGTCATTTCTTGTAATTGCAGCATTCATAGTTGAATATCCGCTTGGGCAGAAGGTACACCATGCTCCAGTGAAGTCCATAGCGCAAACATATTTCTTGAACTCCTTTGACGGAACCTCTGGCTCGTATTCTACCGAACCTCCTAATTTACACTCATTTACATTATTGACAGTAAAGGTCTTCTCTCCATCATTAGAAGTGAGGGCAGCAACAATCACTCTCATATTCCTAGTATTCCATCCGCTCTTGATGGTTACCTTGTTCTGTGCAGTAACCTCCACTCCTGGGGTAAAAGGCTGCTTGTTGTTGATGTTGGAACCGTTGATGTCCGGAGCCACCATCATTCTCACAACATTATTATGTACGTAATTTCCATCCGCACCCATCTGTGCATACTCAATACCATCCTCAACAAGGAAGATATGGTATTTATAACGTGCTGCTACATTTGAAGTTATCTTCGTCTTGATGGTCAGCTCGCTGCCCTCAAGCTTTGTATCAATTGCAACTCCGCAGGTAGCTGGGTAGTTTGCAAGGACATCATCAATTGCCTTATCAATGGCAGCCTTCTGGTTGGTAAGACTTTTGCCTTCATTTCTAAGATCAAGAACAAAGAAAGGAAGACCCTGGAACTTATAACTGTTATAGAAAGCCTTAGTCGCATCAATCGACATAGGGTCAGCCATATCAAAATCCATGTGGAAGGAAGCAGGGATAAGGACTCCTGGACGCTCCTGCTGGATCTTGCTGATCACACTGCTAAGAAGCGGACAATTCACACAACCTACCGAAGTAAACTGCTGACCCAAAATGCGCTTTGTGAAAATCTGAGTCGCCTCTACAGGTCTTGCATTGATAGTGATCTCATTATCAGAAATCTTATCTCCACCAGAATAAAGATAGGCAGTGAACTTATACTCACCAGGGGCAGTAGTGCTGAACACATTCGCACCGGCCTCCATATCCGTCTTCACACCATTATACTCCCTCACAAGGTGCATCGTCTTCTCCGAAGACACATCCTTCGCACCGAACATCACCTTGAAAGTGACGGCATCAGCACCATCAGCAGCAATTTCCTGCTTATCAGCAAAAATGCGAAGCACACCATCCGGCACAACAACCTCATCATCCGGAACAGTACAACTGCCGAAAGCAAAGGCACCCGCAAGAAGCGCGACCAAATATTTAAGATTCTTCAACATAATTATTTATTATACTGATAATCAACTGTCTTGTTGTAATCGCAAAGGATGATGTTATCTAAAGCTGAACTTCCGTTAGACTCCTTTCTGTATGCAATAACAGCTACCTTCAGACTCTTAAGAATCTCTTCGCTTGGAAGAGTCTCAAACTTGAAACTCCAGTCTCTGCTCTGCTCACCATCCTTGCTGAGGTTGAAGCCTGTCTTATTAGTATATCCAAGGAAGTTATCTCCTCCAACCAATGAAACTACATTATGGTAGTCGCCATAGTCAGCAAGAACAGCACAGGTAAGGTCGTAGTCGCCTCCCTTACTTGTCTTCATCGTAGCGTTAACCTTCAAACTGTTGCCTTCAATTGCGAATGAATTCACCTTAATACCGCAACTTGCAGGAGACTCGATTCTTCTATTGCGGATTGTGCGTGCAATAGCATAGACGTTTCTCTCTGAATTGATCTCTGCCATATCATAGATATTGGTAGGAAGGGCAAGAGATGTCATGCCCATCTTAAGAGCGACATTAGCAGCGTAGTCGAAACCAAGTGCCTGTGAAATATCATCACTGTTGTGGCAGGCAAGTACCACGTTATGAGCAGTCGCATCCTCATCAAGATTGTTAAGGGCAACTGTCATATCAGGGCAGTTTGGACACCAGGTTGCTGTAAGTTTGAAGATTGCCACATTTCTGTGGAAAACCTCGTAATTTGCTCTGTTCTTTGAGGTTACCTTAACTGAGTTCTCAGTATTCTTGCCTCTATAGATTCCAATAAACTCATACTCTCCATCTGAGATGGTAGTGAAGTTTGTCGAGTATCTCTCAAGACGCTCCTTTGTTGCAACATTCTGATAATACACATTCTCCATATTGGCCTCTGTGCTGATAATGTTGCCATCCTGGTCTGTGATAGTGAAGGTTGCAGCGTCTTTACCATCAGATTCGATCTCTGTCTTATCAACAGAAATATAATAACCCTCTGCAAGTTCAGGCTCATTGCCCTCACAAGCAGCTGCAAAAGGTAGAGCAAGCAATAATGCTATTTTGCCGTAGAATTTCATAAGAGAAAGTTTCTTGTTTCTTCAATCTGTCTTAGAAAGAAGTAGTGATTGATAGGTTTGCACCTGTATATGCAGGGATGCTTCTGCAGACACCGCCTGAGCAGATGTAACCAGCCTTATATCGTCCGTAGCCAAGAGCGATGCGAGTTCTTGATTTAGAGTAACTTACACCACCATTGTAATAATTAAGCTTAGTGCTTCCATGGTTGAACATGTCGCTCGCGAAGATGCTCCAATGTGGGGCGAAGTTCACTTCAATCAAAGCAGCCATCCAGTCCTTCTGATCGTCCTTTGTCTGAAGATACTGAAGCTCAAGTCTTGTTGAGAAAGTGCTTGTATATTTATATAATAGGTCTGCTACGAAGATATTCGAGTTGTAGAAGCTCTTGTCTGCTCCTGTCTTGATGGCCTGTGAACCATAAGTGTGGTTGTAGTGCTGCATTGAGTAAAGCAAGACCATCTTGAACTGCTTTGTCCACTGTTTCTCAACGTCAAAGCTGAAGTCACGGAACAGAAGGTTGCCAGGTCTGAATGTTCTCTCTTTTGCAATAGTATAATAAGTAGAGAAGTTAGCATGCACCTTCATTCCTCTCTTTCCTCCGATGGCTGTGCCTCTTCTGAAGTTGTAGAAGGCATCAAGCTGGCCGCCAAGTTCACCACTGTTGATGAAGTTGCCGATGGCCATACCAGTCTGAGAACTATATGGGTGTAGGGTAGTAAGCAGGTAGGTGTACTGAGTACACATAGCTGGAACATAGTTGATCATATTTGAAGTTGAAGGCTCTCCTGCAATGATCTGATTGTCCATCCACTCAAGACGACGTCCTGTAAGGGTTACGCCAAGGCCACGCTTGTTATATCCAAGCTCAATAAGCTGGGCATTTCCCTTTTTCTTCAAGAACCAGTCGTTTGAAGTGAAATCAGGATTGTTGTAATACTTCTTACCTGCATCAACATACTCTCCTTTAGCGAAGAAACCCTGATACTCAAAGTTAGCACGTGCCGAGTAACCGAATCTGTTTGGCTTGCCACCCTCGCTCATAAGGTCTGTGCTGATTGGCTCGAATTTGTTGATTCCTGATGCTTCAATAGATAGGAAGAGCTCGTTCCAGTCAAGTAGTTCAGATAGGTTGAAGCTGATGTCTGCTCCTCTTACCTGTGTCTCTAGTTCCTTGCCTGTCTTAGATCCGAAGTTTGTAATGCCCATTCCAAAACGAGGCATTCCCCAGATAGCCTTAAGGGCAACGATACCCTTATAATTATATGTGAAACGTGCTCCTATAACTGCATTGTTAAGACCAAGAGCTCTATCCTCCCAGCTGCGGAACAGCAATCCGCTACCGAACTGGTCATAGAAGGTACCAGCTGTAACTGAGAAATTATCATCCTTCCAAGAAACATATAGATTGCTTAGATCAAGCTTCTTAAGCTCTGTAGGATAACCTACTACAGCAGGCAGATAGCCTTCCATCTGAAGTCCGGCGCTGAACTTTCCTGTGTAGTAATCAAGTTTCAGGTAGTTATTTGAACCGAAGCGGTCATCTTTGATGGCTGCACCTGTCTTTGTGTCTTTTACATAGTAGTTTGTGTTTGTCTCATAGCTTCCTGTAAGGTAGCTGTCGTTTTGAGCAAACATGTTTGCCCCGCCAAAAATGGCGAAGCAAACTAGTAGGATTGTACGTTTCATCTAATTTATGATTACAAATAATCGTATGGAGTCACTCCGTTGGCAGGGCAGTCGATTACATTATTTACAATGTACTCACCCTTATCATTTGCTGCAGTAACAAAGACAGCAAGGTGGAGGTTTGACACCTTCCAGCTTGGGTCAAGGTTCATCACGAACACATGCTCAGCAACCTTACCCTTTGCAAGTCTGCCAAGTCGATGACCGCTGAAGTTGATGCTGCTGACCTTGCTGTCAGCAATTCTGATACACTCGTTGTGAGTGTTGTGCCAGTCTTCAGTTGCAGCTGTCTGCTTTCCATTGATGCCGTCCTCAAGAAGCCATGCGCCAATACGAAGGTCTGTGTCCTCAGCTCCCTTGACTGCAACCTTTGCTACAAGAACTCCGTCTTTGATGACTGAGTTAACTGAGATACCGGCCTTGGCTGTCTGTGCAGCGTGGATAGAGTTGATCTTGTCTGTCATTCCCTTCTTGTCGGCAGAATTGTTGAAGCCGTATGCCATATCAAAGACTACCCAAGGATAGTTGCTGATACCCATTGCATCATCAAGTGGAGACTCAAGGTAAGCAGGGTCGCTGCTGTTGAATGTATGAGCGGCAGTCTTCACAACCTTATTTCCAACTGTCTCATCACTAAGTACTTCCTTGATAGTTGTCTTCATTGCAGGACAGAACTTACAGCCAGTTCCTGTGAACTGTGTAAGAAGGATACGACGCTTGAATGAAGTTGACTGCGGCTGTGGGTCGGCTGGAGTTTCAGGAACAGCTACAGCAAGTGCAGTTACTGTAATCTTCTCAGTGATCTCTGCATTGTACTCAGCCCAGAACTCGAATTCTCCAGTTGTGGTAGTTGTAAACTGACCATTTGTAAGAGTGATAGGAGTAGTTCCCTGGTAGAACTGAACCTTATCAGTTACATCTCTTTCTCCCTGAGTTACAGTAAGCTTGGCTACATCCTTGCCATTGGCCTGGATGTAGAGCTTATCTGTCTTGATCTTTAGTTCTCCACCCTCATCAACAGGCGTGCATGCTGCCATTCCAAGAGCAAGGGCAAGAACTGCAAATATGTATTTGATGAATTTCATTTCAATTATTTTTTGTTGTTGAAGTGTTTCTCAGCCATCTTCTCCATTCCCTCGTTAAGGACTTTCTCGTTGATGACTTTGATCTCTGACTTAAGAACCTTTGTTTCGTTAAGCTTAGTCATAGACTTGCGTACCATCTTAAGCTGAGCAGGCTCTACGCCATGCATGATAGGACTTAGCTTCTGTGCTGAGCTTAGTTTAGTCTGGTTCTTAGGACCGTTCCATCCTTTTGTAAGAACAATCTCTGAAAGGACAGGAGCAGCAAGTGTAGTACCTGTGCCGCCGACTCCTACTGCGTTAGGATATAGCTTGGTACCGTCCTCCATTACAAGAGGCTTGATTGTGATAGTCTGCTTGTCAGCAGATACTTCAACTGGGAAGGCAGCCTTACCATCCTCTCTTGAAGTATAACCATTGTTTGTCTCAGCATCGTATGCAGTAAGGTAATAAGTCATACCTCTTGCATTTGTCATAGGAGGAAGGAAGTTAGAGTCGAATGGTGCTGTTACCACGATGTTTCCGTCCTTGTCCTTATCAATGTCAAGATACCACTTAGGTCCGAAGTCAAAGAAGATAGAAGCTACGTCAACTGAAGAGTATTCAGGGCTTACGAAACAATCGTAAGGAGACTGGTACTTAAGTCTGTCGTAATCAGAAAGGTCATAATCGATGAAACCGCTGCAAAGGATTCTGTTTCTGTATACCAGACGTCTTCTGTTGAAGTAGTATGCCTCAGTCTTGAAGTCCTCGTACATTCCGTCAACCTCTTCCTTAGTGTTCTTAGTGTAGAGGTCGTAAACATCATTAGGAAGCTTAGCAGGGTAGTCTGTATATCTTCTTGAAAGGTTCACCTTAGAACTGTAGTTCTCCTCACGAGTTACAAGGTTGTTGTTCTGGTACTCCCTGATACGGATCTTAGCTGTAGCTGTCCAGTCACCCTCAAGAGCAATCATGAATGTAGAGTCAACGATTGGCTCAAGAACCTGTGGCTTAGTCTTGCAGTCTGCAATTGCAGAGCAACCTTTCTCAAGAATGTTAGGACGCATCTCATCGTTGTATCCAAGTACAACAAGACGAGTTGTCTGGTCGTCAACAGAAGGGAAACTCATTAGAAGTCCCTCGTCTGAGTTGATCTGCTTGATCTCGTCAGCAGTGAAACCATAGTTTCCGCCTACTAGGTCTGCGTAAGTTGAACCGTTGTTAAGAGAAAGCTGCCAATCTCTTGCATAGTTACATCCGTAGTATGCTGCAAAGACATCCTTGTTAGGAGCCTTAACCAAGAATTTAGCCTCAAACTCGTTCTGGCCATTCTCAACAGCAGTCACGTTGATAACTGGAGCCGGTTTTGTCTTAGCCTTAGTCTCGAATGTCAAGTGCTCGAACATCTGGCTTGTACCCTGAAGGTTACCCATTCCTGTGATGAAGATGTGGAATGTAGTCTCTGAAGGAAGGTAATCGTAGAAGAAATCAGTCATATTGAATACGATCTCATCTATAGTGTTACCCTCTGCATCCTTGAATGGTCTCTGCATTGTAAGGGCACCAACCTCCATCATTGCAAGATAAGAACTTGTAAACCACTGAAGGTACTCCTCCTTACCGTCAAGCATGTTAAGAATCTGCTTGTAAGTTCCATGGTCGCAAACAGCGATACTGAATTGCTGAACCTCCTTATCTGGAGTAAGCTTAAGAGTTGCGTTGATTGGGCTAACATTTACAATGTTTGCGTTCATCTTAGCCTCAAGAAGATCTGGCTCCTTAGTTACGAAAACCTTTCTCTGGAAGGTTCCAGTCCAGTATTTGTCCTCGTTTGTGCTCCAGTTAAGATCGATTTCGTATGGACTCTTGCCACCCTCTGCCTCAAGATAGCTTCCAAGGTCGAACAAGGCTCCATAGTAACCCATTCCGAATCCATAGTGGCTCTCTGCCTTCTCGAACTCACCTGCGAAGAAGACTGTAGGCTCACCTGGTGCGATAGGGTCGTGTAGATAGGTCTCCTGACCGTAACTGTCAAGGATAGGATCTCCATTCTCATCGCAAAGAAGGATGTTGTCGCCGTTGTAAACAAGAGTAGTATCGTTTCTTGTACACATCTGTCCGTTTGTGTGAAGGGCATCAAAGTCAAGCTTGCCCATGTTCTTCAAGAGGATATAGTATGCAAGCGAAGTTGTACCGAAGCGGATCGCGTTGTTCTCATTCTTTCTGACTGACTCAGGCATTGCAAGATGGATCTTGAATCCGTCGTAGTAAGTCTCAAGAAGGTTCACAAGCTCTGTGAACTCGTAAGGCTTTGTTGTGAATGGAACGACAGGAGTCTTGTCATAAAACTCTCCTGAACTTGTCTTCGCTGCAAAATATACGAAATAATCAGTTTCAGCCTCAAGGTCAGTAAGAACGATCTTGTCCTCTTTCTTAGGCTCAAGTGTTGTACCGCTCATGTAGATAACTGCTGGAAGTGGAGACTCAAGCGCCTCTTTCTCAACAACGTAAGCGATACTCTGGATGTTCTCTGCAAGAATGCTGATCTCTGCAGAAGTCTGCTTTGTGTCAGAAACAGCTACCTCAAGTTTAGGGACAACTGTTGTCTGTGGTTCAACGCAGCTTGTGAAGATGCCTGAAAAGGCAGCGCACATCAAAGTTGCGACGAGCAGAACCTTATTCAATAAAATTTTCATTTGATTTGTTTGTATTAATTGTTAATTATTTTTTACTCTTTTAGTCCTAATTTAACTCGGCAAAATTACTGCTTTTTCACAAAATACACAAGAATACCTCTATATTATTTTAATTTTTATATATAACTCTGAATCTATGCTGATAAGAGCAAATTGTGAATAGGTTTTCTCCGAAATTATTCATATATTCGCAAGGATAAACTGCACTAAAAACGAGTATAAACCACATTTGAAAATGAAACAGTATATTGAAACTCACAAAGAGAGGTTCTATGATGAACTTTTCTCACTTCTTAGAATTCCATCAATCAGCTCATCTTCAGAGCATAAGGCAGATATGAAGGCCTGTGCAGACAGACTTGTCGAACTCCTTCTGGAAGCTGGTGCCGACAAGGCTGAGGTTTGTCCCACAACTGGTCATCCGGTTGTTTTTGGAGAGAAGATTGTTGACCCATCTTTCAAGACAGTTCTTGTTTACGGACATTATGATGTTCAGCCAGTGGATCCTATCGAACTATGGCATTCAGATCCATTTGAACCTGAGATAAGAGATGGAGCAATCTATGCTCGTGGTGCAAATGACGATAAGGGTCAGCTTTTCATGCATGTGAAGGCCTTCGAGTACATGGTAAGAGAGGGCAAACTTCAGCATAATGTCAAGTTTATCCTTGAGGGAGAAGAGGAAATCGGAAGCCCGTCACTTGCTGCTTGGGCATCTGAAAATAAGGAGAAGCTTGCAGCGGATATTATCCTTGTATCAGATACTACAATGATCTCAGAATCAGTACCTTCCATTAACTGCGGAATGCGTGGACTTTCATACGTTGAGGTGAAGGTTACAGGTCCTGATAAGGACTTGCATTCAGGTCACTATGGTGGCGCGGTGGCTAACCCGATCAATGTGCTTTGCGATATGATTTCGTCGCTTATTGATGAGGATGGCCGTATTACTGTGAAGGGCTTCTATGATGATGTTGTTGAACTTTCAGCTGAGGATAGAGCCAAGCTTTCGCGTGCTCCGTTTGATCTTCAAGAGTATAAGGATTTCCTTAAGATCAATGAGGTCAAGGGTGAGAAGGGTTATACTTCTCTCGAGCGTACCGGTATCCGTCCGAGCCTTGATGTGAACGGAATTTGGGGCGGCTTTACTGGCGAGGGTGCGAAGACTGTGCTTCCGTCTGTCGCTCAGGCGAAGATTTCGATGCGTCTTGTGCCTAATCAGGATTCAAAGACTATCACTAAGCTATTCAAGGAGCATTTTGAGTCTATCGCTCCTGCTTACGTGAAGGTGGAGGTTACTCCTCATCATGGAGGTGATGGCTTCCTTATTCCTATCTCGTCTGATGCTTATAAGGCTGCTGAGAAGGCGATGACTGATGTTTATGGTGTCGAGCCAGTTCCAAGCCGCGGTGGTGGAAGTATTCCTATCCTTGCAGACCTTCAGAGAATCCTGAATATAGACCCTCTATTGATGGGCTTTGGTCTTGAGAGAGATACAATTCATTCACCTAATGAGAGTTACCTTCTAAAACAGCTCTTTGCTGGTATGGAGGCAATCGCGTTGTTCTATAGATATTATTAAGAAATTTTATGAATAGAAAAGAATTATTTGAGCAGATTCAGGCGAAAAAGTCTATGCTTTGCGTAGGCCTGGATGTGGATTTTGACAAGATGCCGGAGCATGTCAAGGCTTTGGCAGCAGAAGGGGAGTCAAGCTTTGGTGGTCAGCTTTTTACAGGTAAGGCCCGCTCTATAGTCGAGTTCAATAAGGCTATCATTGACGCAACTGCACCTCATTGTGTGGCATATAAACCAAATCTTGCTTTCTATGAGTGTTACGGTATTGATGGAATGAGAGCTTTGGATGCAACTGTTGACTATCTCCGTACAAATTATCCGGAGCAGTTCCTTATTGCAGATGCAAAGAGAGGTGATATCGGAAACACAGCGAAGATGTATGCCCAGGCTTTCTTCGAGGCTATGGATTTTGATGCAGTTACAATTGCTCCTTATATGGGTGCTGACAGTGTTACTCCTTTCTTGGGATACAAGGATAAATGGGCTATTGTTCTTGCTCTGACTTCTAATGCTTCTGCTTATCAGTTCCAGATGGCTCAGAAGGATGGAAAACCTCTATATCAGGTAGTTATGGAGGAGATGATGGAGATAAGCACGCCTGACAACATGATGTTTGTAGTTGGTGCTACCAAGGCGGACAAACTTACTGAACTCAGATCTTTCTGCCCAGATAACTTCTTCCTTGTGCCGGGAGTCGGTGCTCAGGGAGGATCAGCAGAGGAGGTGATTGAGCATGGAGCGAATGATTTCGGTGGCTTGCTCATTAACTCTTCAAGAGGTATTCTATATGCTGACAAGTCTGAGAATTATGCGCAGGCAGCAGCTCAGGCGGCAGCGGAAACTGCTAATTTGTAATTAGTTATGAAGAAAATATTTTTGATGCTTGCATTGGCTGCTATGCCAATGCTTGCTTCTACTTCGAATGCGAAGGATAGAAATTTTCCTAAAAAGAAGGCAGGTACAGTGCGTATAGTTCAGTACAATGTCGGAGTCTTTAACAAGACTGAGCAGGCTTCTGCAAAGATGGTTGCTGATATGATGACTGAACTTGATGCGGATGCTGTTTCTCTTAATGAACTTGACAGCTGTGCAACTCGTACGGGTAAGCGTTATCAGTTGAAGGATTTCGCTGATGCTATGGGAGGATGGGATTATACCTATGCTGCGGCTATGCCTTTCCAGGGCGGTGCGTACGGTGTGGGAGTCGCTTCAGAGCGCGATATGATCGGCACTTATACGGTTCATTTACCTAAGTCTGACGGAACTGAACCTCGTGCTCTTGCTGTGGCTGAGTTTAAGAACTATGTTGTCGCTTCAACTCATCTGGACTTTAAGACCACTCGCTCTCAGCTCGATCAGATGGATGTTATAAATGATTGGGTAGAAAGACATTACGGAAAGTCAGACAAACCTTTTATCCTCTGTCTTGACGCTAATGCAACTCCTGATTCGAAGACAATGAAGACTGTTGAGAAGAAGTGGACTATCCATACTACAACAAAGTATACTTATTCTGCTCAGAACCCTAAGAAGTGCATCGACTACATCATGGTGTACAAGAATGGAGCAAAGTATAAGTTTGTCCAGACTTTCAACCCTATGGTCTTTGAAAAGGGAGATGTGAAACTGGCTTCAGACCACCTTCCTCTTTTTGTGGACTTTAAGTTCTAAGAAACTTTATTTGGTTTTTTCAAGACGCTCCTTGGTTCTTTTCCACCTTGTCTTGGTGGCCTTGATGATGTCGTCTTTCCCAGAAAAGATGAGTTTGTATTCTTCCAGTGAGATACTTCTGTAGCTCCAGCCATCTTTTCTTCTGTAAACCTTATAGTTCGGATTATCTTGATAGACTCGGGCAACCCAGATTCCTTTGGGTTGCTTGAAGTCTGATACCCACATCTTTCCGTTATACATTGCAATGTGGCCGCTTCTGTGGCCTTTTTGTGCGGCGAAGACCATGATGTCTCCTGCCTTTGGCTCGTATTTCTTGCTCTTGTGGGTTGCTATTTCCTTGAAGTCGAGTCTTGGGAGGAAATCGAAGTATTCACAGGCGTTTCCTGGGAAACCGAAGGTAGGCACTCCGCCTCCTTCAAGTGCGGATCTCACGTACATTGCGCACAGACCTTTTGAGTGACTTCTGGCGTTTGCGTTAAGCATTGCGATTGCACGTGAATTATCGTAGTAATTCCTTGATAGCCAGATATGTGTGGCGATGGCTCCGCCTGCTGCCAGAACTGTGAGCGCAGCGAGGATGATGCCGCTGATGATGGCGATCTTCTTCAGTGAGATGCTTTTGCCTGAGGTGCGTCTGGCTTCTCTCTTTGCTTTGCAACTGCTGATGGTGGCTTTGATCTTCTTTTTGCTGTGGTAGCTGATGATGACCCAAAGCTTATATAGGAATGACGGGTTGTCGTTCTGGTTTGACATTGTTGTGTGTTAGTTTAGTGTGTTATTGTGTCTGATCCGAAACTTCCGGGTACAAAAAAAGACGCCCTGTATCTAGCGTCTGAAATATTGAGTACCCATTCGGGTTAATTGCCCTAAGGCTTTCTTTGGTACTCGGTAGGGGAATCGAACCCCTATTGCAAGATTGAGAATCTTGAGTACTAACCGTTATACGAACCGAGCAAGTAGATAAGTGAACTCTTTTAAGAGTGGTACTCGGTAGGGGAATCGAACCCCTATTGCAAGATTGAGAATCTTGAGTACTAACCGTTATACGAACCGAGCGTTATTTTGGGATTGCAAAGGTATGAATATTTTTTGAAAATCCAAACTTTTCTTCCCAAATTTTTGACTTTTCTTGCAATTATTTCAAGAATACAAAGAAGACAGCCATAATAAGGCAGCCGAAAGCTGCGATATGGTTCCAGTGAAGTGACTCTCCCTTGAACATAAGTGTCACAATGAGGGTGAAGACTACGAGTGAGATTACCTCCTGGATGACCTTCAGCTGCATAAGTGTGAAGGGACCTCCGTTGCCGATGAAACCGATTCTGTTTGCCGGCACCTGTGAGCAGTACTCGAAGAAGGCTACTCCCCATGAGAAGAGGATTACTCCAATCAAAGGCCAGCTGTCAGAGATCTTCATCTCCTGAAGTTTCAAGTGGCCGTACCATGCAAAGGTCATGAAGGTGTTAGATAGAACTAACAGTATGATTGTCCAAAATGCGTTCATTGTTGTTGCTTTTAATTAAAAAAAGAGAAAGGCCCACCAGCTTTTCTCTTTTTTATTACCTTTATCTTGTAGAAGATTATTTCTTCTTTGCGTATCTCTGGTAGAACTTGTCCACACGACCTGCAGTATCCACGAGCTTCATCTTTCCTGTGTAGAATGGATGAGATGTGTTTGAAATCTCGACTTTGATTACTGGGTACTCAACACCCTCGTGTACGATTGTCTCTTTTGTCTTAGCGCAAGAGCGAGTGATGAACACTACATCGTTTGACATATCCTTGAAAGCTACAAGACGGTAGGTTTCGGGATGAATTCCTTGTTTCATTTTCTTTAAAATTTATTAGTTAACTAAAATTGGGCTGCAAATATACGACTTTCTAATTTTTTATGCAAGAATTTTCTGTAAAAATATTTCGTAAATACCATAGAATCAATCCGGCAACCTAAGCAAGCTTGATTCTATATGGCTGATCGTCGTATAAAAGGAACTTCTTTGCCTTTCTGATCCACTTCTGTTCCTCCACCTTCATGTGCTCTCTGGCCTCCTCGTATGACACCTTTCCGTGGACGAAATCCGCAAGGGTCTGATCTGAAAGTTTCTTGTAGAAGCCCTCATCCAGTTCGAACTCAGGATATCTTTCCTTGAAGTATCTCATAAGCTGAAGCGTATGCATAAGTGAGTGATACTCAACGCCTGGCTGAAGCATAATCTGGTAACCAAAGCATTTCTTTCCCTCATATCTGCCGGCAGCAGGAGTAAAGGAACATGGTCTCATCATCACTCCCTCAGGGTGGGGAAGTGGCTCCGAATGAAGCGTCTTTATGAAAGGGGCGCCGATGTACTCATAAGGTCTTGCGGTACCAATGCCCGCAGCAATGTTCGTGTTGTTCCACAAACCTCCGCCGCTGTACATGTCGCAGGTAAACAGGCCCGGAATATCAGAGCAAGGAGCGATGGTCCACGGCATTAGCTGCTTGTTTGACTCCGTAGCATAGGCGGAAATGATATGAAGGGCGTACTTCGCACCAGACTCGTGGTGGTAAAGGGCGCACAACTCTCCGAGGGTAAGGCCGTGACGATGAGCAACCTTCGGAACATAAGCCTCGCAGTCAGCCCCCGCAATCACACCTTCCACAACTCTTCCCGCAGGGTTGATGTGATCTACAACGTACATCGACGGCGCCTCCATTCCCATCTCCTTCAGCACGTCCATCAGCCTGAACACGTCCTTCGTATAGTTGAAGTAGCGCGCACCCACATCCTGAATCTCCACCACCACAGCATTCAGCTCAGCAAGATCCTCCTTGCTTATCTCGATGTGGTTGGTAAGGGGAGTGAGCTCTGTGTCTCTTGGCGAGAAGATGGCCTTAAGGTTGCCTCTCTCGCGGAAGATGTCGTGCATATATCTTCCTTTTTCTGTGTCCCAGCAGTTCTGTGTGCAGAAGCAGCCGACATTTCCCTCCTGCAGGGACTTGTCCAGCTGATCCTCCAGCGATGTCGTTCTGAATGAAAACATATCTTATCCTCTAATTTTTCCTGTTTTTCTTTCCTTTGTCTGGCTTGCCATTTGGGTTGCAGACTGGAATCTTGCAAAGTTAGCGATTATTTCTGATATACTTTCATTTTTCCATGCCTCTTAGATACGCTAAGGTCTATTTGCAAAAATCTCAACTGATGTGAAATGTCTGTCATTATCGACGTGTTCCCACTTTTGCTGGAAAAGTGTCAACACGAGGCGCAGGAAATGGTCTTTTTGCCGCTTTTGTATGGTTATAGATCATTGACTTCTAAAAACCGATCTTGCTGGATATCTTCTTCCAGACAAAACTTTCTACATCGCAAGCTAGAGCAACACGCTCTGCATCTGCATCGGCCTCCTGACTCATACGCAGGATCACAGTCTCAAAGATTGCACGAGATAGATTCTTCATCGTACGTGCATTTGCGAACGAAAGCTCACGATTGCTGCAAAGGTTCTTGATGTACTCTCTCAAGATATTCTCAGCCTCTTCCGAAACTTTGGTATTCATCTTCTCCAGGCACTGATGGAGGATTTCGTAGAGTTCGTCCTCGTTGTAATCATCAAAGATAAAGGTATGGTCAAAGTCGTAAATACCATTCGACGCGAGTGAATGGGCTATAGAAAGGTTCGAAGAAGAGCACTCCGAGATAATCAAAGCACCGGAAGCATTATTCTCACTAGCAAGTGACGCAAGCTTAAACCTGATCTGTTCACTGGTAAGACGATAATGGCTGGAACGGAACTCCGGAGCATCACCATCAATAAAGAGCACACCCTTACGCGATTTCTTTACTGCAGCTCTGATAACCTCATTGCACTCATAGTCTGACACATTGAAGATCTCCTCACCCTTAACCTCAGTCATTTCACTGTTCTGAATAAGATTCATGGCCTTAAGAATCTCCGCGAGTATCTGACCAACAGTACTCTTACCTGTACCGGTATTACCTGTGAAATTCCATTTTAAGAGTCCCTTGCCCCTGATCTTTTCACCCTTTGAATGGAGATATCTTGATATGTTCACGAAGTTGTGAATAGCACTCTTTACCTTGCTCAATCCGACAAGAGCATCAAGCTTCTTAAGTGCCTCGTCTATTGCAACATTGTCGAATCCCTCTGTCGAAATGCGCTCAGCTTCTTCCGAGGTGATCGGAATATCATCGGCCTCGATGGTGACAAGCTGATCGTAGGTAGGGGAAGGAATGTTGCCCAATCTCGTGGCCATACGGGTGTTGATGGCGGTTTCCATAAGGTTGTTCACATATCGGGCGTTGCCAAAGTTTTCGTCCTTTGCTGCCAAGTCTCTTGTAATCACTGATTTGAGTCTCTCATGAGCTTCCTCGCTCAGCTCGTAAGTGTTATCGTCGCAGTAGAGTTTGGCCGCCTGTATAAGTTCATCGACATTGAAGTCCTGGAATTCGAAGATCTCCTTCACTCGAGATTCGATACCAGGATTAGACTTCAGCATCTTTTTCATTTCTGCCGGATATCCTGCCAGAATAAGCATCCAATCTCTATTGTTTTCATCTGCTAGAGCCGTGAGAAGGTACTCCAGAATACGTCTTCCAGGATCCTTCTCGTCATTTTCGACATAAAGATTATAGGCCTCATCAATAAGGAGAATTCCACCTTTAGCGCGGTTCAGAGCGTTCTCCACAGCCTGACCCTCGCTATCGTAGTATCTGCCGATCATATTCTTTCTTTCCTCAAGCACCACATGACCTGAGCTAAGAAGGCCCATCTCCTTATATATCTGTCCCAGAAGTCTCGCAACTGTAGTCTTACCAGTTCCCGGATTGCCCAGGAAACGTGCATGAAGCGAAGGACGCTTGGTCGGAAGACCAGCTGCTTCGCGTTGACTCTGAAGTTTATGGAAGTTCATAAGCGAATGAATCTTCTCTTTGACACCCTGCAGTCCGGCCAACTTGTCAAGTCTGGCGAGAGCACTGCCGGCAATAGGGTTGATGATAACATCTGACTTCCTGATAATCAACTTAGGATCATAATCGCTCTGCACATCTATATCTCCTACGTTGAAGCACGTGCTTATCACAGTAGATCCAAAGCACTTCATTTCAATACGGTAGGCTCCCTTTTCCCACTTCTGACCACAAAAATCACCAAATGCTGCGCAAATCCAAGTCTCCTCCAGTACATTCTCCTGGCATGCAATCTTCGTATCTACAAGTCTTCCTGTCTGGTCGTAGATAGACCATTGGAAAGACTCATATTTAGTGTAGAGGTATGTATCTTGAATCTTCTTGATTCTAGCAGCTACAGATAACATCTTAAGCTTGTCTGCTGCAAAAGATGTCTGTGGAGGCATTGAAATGCTATCTAGACATTTTTCGTGATCGTCCTTAGGTGAATTTACATTAAATAGGTTCAATCCGACAACCTGTATGTATTCGAAAGGATTGTCAATCACCTCAATAGGGGATTCTGGCTCTTCCTCCTTTTCTTCCTTCTTTTCTTCTTCCTTTTCTTCTAGCATATTTTTAATGAACTCATCAAGCAGCTTATCAAAATCATCAGTATTGTTCTCGGATTCGCTTGACTCTGAGTCACTCGTATTCTGTTCTGAAGAACGGAATACTACCTCGTCGCTCCACAGCAAGGTGTCCCAGATATAGAACTCAATGCTGTATTTGCCAGGTTGGAGCTTGTATATTGGCTCTTCGTTGAATTTATAGACGGATGGTACATTGAACAGCTTTTTACTGCCGTGAAGCAAAGCAGAACCTTCTGGCTCCTCATAGAGGCGGATAGGACAAATCAGCCCCTCTCGTATGTCAGCACTGCAGGCTGGCTTAATCTTCACAATTGCATCAACTGACGGCATAAGGCCATAACCACCACAGTAATTTACATCTGCATGGATCTTGATCGAATCAATTCTTTCAATCTCTAGCATGTAATCACCATAATTGCCGCAATCGTCGCAAATAGATATGCTGAGTGGTTCAAATACTTCCGAGGCATTTTTGTTGCCACGATAAACGGTACAGTAAAATGTAAATTTCTTGCCTGGAACATTCTCATCGGCAACCTCGACCATGATATTATGAACACCATCAGCCATCAATTCCTCGATCTGTCCAATATTCAAAGGGATGTAGTACACATTCCTTCTTTCATCCAGATTTATTGAATGCTTGAACTCATTGACCTTATTATCATTGACACTGAAGGATATATGAATATCCGCATTGTCATAAAGGTAGAATGGATTCTCAACAACTACAGCCACGAGCAGATCTTCTTCAGTAGACAAATGAAATTTGGTTTCGAGGTGTGAGAATATAGGATTATCAAGGTGATTGCCGTGGACTACCAACACATCCTTGATGCTGGCAACTGTATGAGTGCCCTCCTTTCCGCAGAAATATCTTTTATAGGCAGCGTCAGCACATTTGTTGACCAGCTCACCATCCATATTTGGAAAATCACGGTAGATCAATTTCAAAACCGTGTCATGATCGCTACCATCATTCATATAACTCTCAAGTCGCTCACTGACAGCCTTTTCGAATGGATCACTCAGATTAAAGAATTCATTTTCCATAATTCGGAAATTACAAGATTAGAGTTAGATCAAACTTATTTCTTTTTCCCACATGTAAAGTTATGCAACTTTAGACATTCATCCAAGAGTTTATCGTATTAAGACCACTATATAAAAAAATGAGCTGCGTCACTCACGTGAGGCATCTCATACTAACCACATAATTAATAACACTAAAACTAATAACCAATTGAGTTTTGGGATTCTGAAGACCCCTTTGAAAAACTCGGGTGCAAAGATACTACTTTTTGTGAAATCTGCAATGCTTTATTGTGAAATTTGTGATAAAATCATTAACTTCTCCAGAATATTTTACTTATAAGCCTTTTCTTCCATCTTCCAGCCGGTCAAGGTGGCAATGTAAGGAATCATACAGCTTGCTACCTTGATATGTCCCTGATAGTTAGGGTGCCAGCTTGCTCCAAGGTCGTCCTCGTTGTTGTGTGCGAAGCTTGACACAGTCATGAAGGCAACCTTTTCCAGTCCGCTTGCTACGACAGAGCTGCGGATGTAGTCATACATGTAAGGGTTGGCTGGTGAACCCATGCAGAGGATAGGAATTTCATCTCCGTAGTTTTCCTTGATCTTCTTGAGCAGTGAGATGTAGTTGTTTCTGAAACTTGCCTCATGTGGCTGTGCTCCGCATGAGAAGTCGTTTGTTCCGAGGTAGATGACGACGACGTCAGGAGTGTAGCCTGCTGATTTTGGCTGCCAGAGCGGTTCCTTTTCGATGTCGAAGGTCTGATGGTACCTGTCCGGCATGTAGTAGCCTGGGCGGAAGTTGTCGTAATTTCTTGCGATTCCCTGACCTGAGTGGCTTACTAGGTTGAAGTCAGCGCCGAAGTAGCGTGATGCGATGGCAGCGTAGGTGAGGTTGCAGTTTTCTGTTTCCGGCTGGAACGGGTCATTTCTGCTCGCGCTCTCAGTTCCGTAGCCGCAGGTGTATGAGTCTCCGATGAATTCGATGTGTCTGTCCTTACGTCCGTCTGCTGCGATGATCTCGCCCTCGCTGAGGAAGGAGTGGATGGTCATGCAGCCCTGCTCTGCCTCTGTCCTTTTCTGAAGGATGACGTAGTGCTCGCCCTTGCCAAGGCCCTCAGCCAGTACGATGGTAGTGTCTTTTGCGCTGATGAACAGCTTCTTCTCCGCTTCCGGACTCATCTCCTTATCTACCCAAAGGTTGAACCATGAGTTCTTCGTATCTGAGCATTTCATTGCAAGGTAAGGTCCGTTGAACTTCACTCGAACATAGACTCCACTCCAGTCGTAAGAAACGTCGTTTCCGTTTACGAAGGTGCGTCCGGTGTACTCGATACGGGTGTCAGAAGCGGGAGTTTCAATCAGAACCTGAGGCTTCTTGGCTGAAACTTTAGTGCAGGCAATCGATATTGCTGCTGCCGTCATGATGAAAATTAAGAGCTTGCGCATATCAGTTATCTTTTAATGTTTTAATCAATCTGTAGTCTAACAAAAGTAGTCATTTATTCTCAAAGTTTTCCTAAATAAAAACTATATTTGTGTGTGATAAAATTCAACATTATGAAAAAGTTTTCTATTATTCTATCAGCCATCGCGCTGCTCGCATCATGCTCAGCACCATCAGCTCCTGAATTCCACGACAACCCTGTAATCGCGCACAGAGGTGCATGGAAAGAGACTGGCCATCCACAGAACTCCCTCGCATCGTTCAAGGCCGCAGCGGAAATCGGCTGCCACGGATCGGAGTGCGACGTCTGGATAACAGCAGACGACTCGCTCATCATCTTCCACGACGCAACACGCGACGGCATGCTTTTGGAAACATCAACATACGCTGAACTCACAGCGAAGCCACTTGCAAACGGAGAGAAAATCCCGACCCTACGCGAGTACATCGCCTTTTCGCAGCAATATCCACAGACCAAACTCATCATCGACGTGAAGAGTCACAAGGACCCAGAGCGTACACGCGCAGTCTTCCACGCTACTGACAAGGTGGTCAAGGGAATGAATTATGAATCGAAGGTAGAGTACCTCATCGGTTACCTTCCTCTGTTCAAGGAGTTCAGCTCAATGACAGACCGCCCGATCGCTTATCTGGGCAGATGGAAGAATGAACTTCCGGAGATGCATCCGGATACAATCGCTGCATACGGAGTGAAATATATTGACTATCAGGATGTTCATTATGAGGCGCACCCAGAGTGGGTAGAGCGCTTCAAGGCAGATAATATCCATCTTAATGCCTGGACAATCAACTCAGAAGAGTCGATGGACTTCTACCTTGCAAGCAAGTTCAACTACATCACAACTGACTATCCTGCTCTTCTGCTTCAGAAGTCTTCGAAGAAATAATGCCAGAGGAGCATAGTTTCTCAGCAATCTCATATCCCTCTTCATAGAGGGCAGTAAGCTTGGCCGTATCCTTTTCTATACGGCCAACTTTTATTGGCTTAAGTGGACGGATGACAGTGAGCTTTCCTTCATCCTCCAACTTCTCAATCAAGTCCATTGTCTGGTTGTATACAGCATTTCGTTCGGCAAGAGCCTTCTGCAGCTCAGGATATCTGCGATAGAATATCTTTGCAAAACGCATCTTGCTGTTCTTCTTTCTATAACCCTTGTTTCTCGTAAGGATTACTACAACCTTCTCATATCCCTGCTCCAAGGCATATTTGACAGGAATTGAGTCTGCAATGCCTCCGTCGAGCATAGGGATTCCATCCACATAAGTGATCTTCGTTACAAACGGAAGACTGCTTGAGGCGCGTACAATGCTCATCACTCTCTCCGAAGATGACTTCTCCTCAAGATACTCTGCCTTTCCTGTAAGGCAGTTGGTAGTCACCATCACATATCGGTCTGGATTCGCAAAATATACGTCATACTTATACGGGATAATTTTCTCCGGAAAGTCCTCGAAAAGCAGTTTGAAGTCCATAATGCAGCCCTGAGTCAATAAGTATCTGAAACCTACATACTTGTACTTGTCCATCAGGTCGATGTTGCTGCTCTTTGCCCTGCCTCTCTGCCCGGACATATATGAAAGACCGTTACATGCTCCTGCACTCACTCCCACTGCAAAAGGGAAGCGGATTCCTCTATCCATAAAACAATCAAGCACTCCGCAGGTAAACACCCCACGAAGTCCTCCTCCCTCCAGCACCACGGCTGCATTTTCTGTAACAATCATTTTCTTATGCTGCTTTTAGCGTTTCTTCCAATATCTGCAGAAATTCGTTATATGCTTCAGGCTTTAAATTCTGTTTAGCGTACCTTCTGATATTGACAAAAAGAGTTTCCACAGAAGACGATTTTTCAATGACATTTTTTAGGCCATTGTGGAATTTTCCTGAGTTAGTGCTTCCGTGTTGACCACCAACTTTAAATAAAACATTATCTGTCTTTTGAGTAAGCCGAGGAAGTGCAAGAGCAAGGAAATCTCCCTTATCTTCCCACTTAGGATTCATTAAGAAGTCTTTAAAATTCTTGACCATCAACCACTCATGTTTATATCCCTGACCTCTCAGTGCACTCTCCATTTTTTCTTTGATGACAGGATTAGAAAGAATCTTGTCAACATATTCAGGATGGCTACTTCTTTTCAGTCTGATAAAGAACTCTATTTTTGTTTCTATACTTTTTGATTTTGATCCTGTTTTTCTGATATAACTATTAAAGTATTGAGGATTTTTCAATAACTCATTAAGTTCCTTTTCTGTCAGCTCAATGGGCCCCTTTGAGTACATCTCTGACAGTTCCTTGTATATTTTCGATCGATCAATCTTTTTAAATAGAGAAAGCTTTAACTGATGGTATTTATCTTTGACTTTTTCTGCATGGTTTTTATTGGTTTCAAAAGCTTTTTTTTGCAAAGACTCTTTAGCAGAGAGATGACGACTTTCTAATGTGGCTTCCTTTCCGACCCTTTTTAAGAATTCCTCTTGTCCTTCCTTTGATGCAGTTTTTCCAATCTCTTGGCAAAATTCTTTACTGACTGTCTTTAATGCGTTTTCTGTAAGTTCCTTGCTTAATTTTACAGTAAAAGTCTTTTTGATATTCTCCGTCGCAACTTCTTGCAGACCCTTTGCTGTAGCTTCTGTTGCTGTATTTGAGATGGATTTAGAAACATTTTTGTTTAGAACTCTTTGTAAAATTTCCTCAGAGATCTCTTTTGTACTTTTTTCTGCAACTTCTTCTGCTCCTTCTTTAGCAACTTTTTTTGTAATCCATTTGTATGTGGATTTAAGAGCTTGAGCATCTGCTTCTATTGCAGGATGTACTGCTAATAGAAGAAAGCATATGATAGATTTGAAAATATTTCTAAAATTCTTCATTGAAAATTCTGATAAATTGATCTCTTGATGATTGTTGAGATTCCCTTAATTCTGAAAAAACTTTCTTTAAGTAATAATCTATGCTTTCTGTAGAGTCTTGATATATTCTGCTGCCAATATTCTCTGTAGCTTGATTTATTCTTTTATCTTGACCCATTCCATATGCTAGATCGGCTACATCTGCTGCAGTTGCTGCTGCTGTTCCAACACCAGGAATAAATGCAAGTGCAAATGAACCAATGGTAAGTGTTGTTCCTATGTTTTTCACCTGTTGAATATCATTAAACTCGTCTTGTCCGATTGACCAATATAGCGGTTTCCTGACAGGATTTAATGATATATATAGGTTGCTGTATTCATTATCAGAGAAGTACTGACTTAAAAGCATCGTACGCAACTGATTGGATGTATTGACAAATTCAGTAATTTTGTCCTTGACCAATTTTTCGATGAAAGGTGCATCATAAGTGTCTTGTATTGCTTTTTCAATATATTCGACATATGAATACTTATCAATATCTTCTCGCTTGAATATCTTTTTAAGAGTACCTCTTTCATTCTTCTGATTAAGAGCCGTGATGATTTTTACCACACCATCTTCTACATATTTCTGAGATTCGTATCTTACTGCATCTTCTATTTGATTGATAAGTTCTTTTTCTGACTCAAAATATGTTGTGAGACTTGCTGTTATTTCAGTTAAGAGGCTATCTCTCAGTTCCAGATATGGCTGTTCTATTTTTGAAGCAAGATCAGTTTCTTTAAAGATAGTAAAGAGAGTTTTACGGCTTTTGTAATCTAATGAAGGTATATCACTGAAATATGTTACTTCAAGAATATCCTTCAAGTAATCATGCTCTTCTCCATTTGTTCTATAGAAATCTCCGATCTCAACTAAACTCATTTTAGATAACGAGTCAAGTGTAGCCGCTTGCCTACTAACTAATAAAGAGTCAAAAAAGATGCTTGCATCTAAATTATGCTGAACTTTTCCGACATATCTTTTAATGTCATTATAACTAGACTTAGAATAATCGTAATCATAGATGTATTGTTCTGCAAGTCCGCTTGAAATAGGGCGATTGAGAATATCTATAAGAGCATCAATGTTTCCCTCTTCAAATGCTTTCGCCGACAACATCTTGCCCTGTTTCTTAATGTCCTCTCTGATCTGTCTGTTAAGTGCCAGGTAATTTTCTAATTCCGGCGAAACAGTCTTTGTGGCAGTTCCACAAGAATATAGAATGCAGCAGATTGTTATATATGCTATAGTTCTTAACACTAGTGTCATCCTTCTTTTCTATTTTTGAATCTACGCAAAAATATTAAATTCTATCCTTATGGCAAAGTCTTTCTTCCCCTTGTTGGGAGAATATTATAAGGACGTGCTTATGCTATTTAATTTCGTCGATGGTGACGAGTTTGTTGGAGATGGCGTAGATGGCCAGACCGGCAGAAGTGTAAAGACTACCCTCAGCGGCAGCGTAGTCGCTTCAAAAGGAAATACCCCTGTGACTCTCTACGACGTGTAGACATATTTCCCATAAAACTGTCTACACGTGGTAATTTTTTTTCAGGATGATACAGTCTATTCTTTTACAAGATAGATGATCGAGAATTCGAGTTCTTTGGTGTATCTTTCACCTTTGAACTGGAAGGTGAGGGTATTGGTCTGAGATGTTACTTCAACCTCGCCACAATACATCTTGTCCACCCAGGTCCTCTTTTCTGCGTATGTAGACTTCCAGTCCATGATTATGAGTTGTCTCTGCCAGATTGAGAAGTCAGCACCCTCCGGGTTGGCGCAATAGTCAAGGTATATCTTATACTTGCCCTCAGGAAGATCATTGAGAAGCACTCTCACCATACCCGTACCATTTGCCCAACAGCGAATTCCGCTTGAGATATACTGAGTCTTGACCTGTCTTCCTAAAGTGATCATCATTGCCTGAGGGAAGAAAGGATGTGCATCCGGAACATAGACTTCACGAAGTTCAGTTGTCGGCTGCATTTGCTCCTGTGAAGGTTCTTCGGCATAGAAATATGCTACGGATGTATAGTCAACAGGGAATTTGTTGCCCTCTGGACCATGCTCAATGCCAAGATAGATGTCTTCATTGAAACTCATCTTGTCGTTGAGGTAGAAACGGTAACCTCCAGTTCTGGACATCTGAAGCGAGTAATCAAGTGCGCCATGAAGCGGCATGCTGACTCCTCTATCCCACCTGTCAAGCAAGGCATACCAGCCACCATTGAAATAATCCTCCGAACCGGTGCCATGCATTCTCATCTTTCCATCAACTCTAGTGGAGTCGTCTCCTTCAAAGAAAAGTGTCATCTCTGGTACCTTACCCTGTGCCAGGTGGACTGTTCCTACATAGTGACCCTTACCCTGATAGTCAATGAACTTATAGTATTCTCCTTCTGCCGGATCACGGTCTCTGCGCCAGTTTGTATATAGCCTGCCTTCCTTGCCTTTCTCTCTTTTTACGTTGTTATGGTAGACCTTGGTTGTAACCTGAACAGGGTTCTGCTCGACTCCTTCTCTCTTTTCATATTTAAGTGTCATCACAGCCTTCTTGTCAAAAGGTGCTGGAAGGAATGAGTAGTTGCGACCCAAAGCGCTGCCCACAAGGATACTTCTCATTGCACTCTTGCCGTATGCATAACCAAAATAGTCTGCAACAGGAGCATTGATTGCATAACCCTTGTCATCGTCCCATCTTGCAGTAAGAACGATGTCCTTGTTCAGACCCTCAAATGAACTGCCCGCTTCAATCTCAAAGCCTTCAATTCTACCGCCTTTCTTTGTGTTGAAGAAACTTACCTCATCTCCTGGCTTAAGAGTGAAGGATTTCTGAGTTGTCTTGTAGTCAGCTGAGTTGCCTCCGGCATAATCAGCTGCAGTAGGAGAAAGATTCGACCAAGTCTTGACAATGTCCCCGACAAGAGATCTGATCTCATCAGTCATCTCAGGAGTATAACTCTCAACATCCTGTCCCTCAAGACTTCTGTGCTGAATCTGGTGGAACTGTATACTCTTGCCCGTAAAGGCAATCTTAAGCGATTTTTCATATACGAAAGGAAAATAGCAGTAGAAACCTCCAACCTCATTTGCACAAAGAGGTCTGACAAAAGGTTGCACCTTTCCATTGAAAAGATCTCTGAAGCAGATTTTAAGACGGGCATCCTTCTCTCCGTCGAAATAGAAGAGCAAGGTGTCACGCGTTGGAGTAGGTGTCCATATCCTGTTGACGACTCCAGGACCTTTAAGGTCTGCAAGAATCAGATGCCCATTTTCCTTGCGGATGTATGAGTATTTTCCTTTAAATCCGTCCTCGTTTCCTCCTGTCGGGTCATAACTTGAAATCTGCTCAACAACTCCCTTTCTATACATAGGCAACTTATCAATCTCAACAAGATTGCGAAGTTCTGTAATAGTGGTGTGTCTTTCTTGGTTTTGTGCTCCCGCTCCTACTAGAGTAAAGATTGTCAAGGAAGCCAGTATCAGTCTTTTCATAATATATGTGGTTGCTTGTTACTAAAACCTAAATCTGCGGCAAAGATACAATATCGGCAGCATTTTCGGGCAAAATTGCTTTTGGTCTTCAAATATTTATTAATTTTGGAGAAAACTGCAGCAGACTATGACACGATTTTTCCGTATTTTCATCCTATCGGCGGCTATCGCACTTTCGCTCCCGGTATCCTATCTTCCGACACATGCCCAGGAGACCATCATGCCCGGAGAGGAAGGCAGGAAGCCGGCTATCGATTATGATTATTTCCCCCATCCGCAGTACGCCTTCGTATGGAGAAACTGGGAGCTTG
>JAEIGA010000475.1_pt1 | contig 59059 bp, 51 predicted proteins | sample 9270691 | NCBI WGS metagenome assembly JAEIGA01 (sample SAMN17057246, study PRJNA624740) | gut metagenome | biome: biome; isolation source: fecal sample | host: Bos grunniens | place: China: Xizang | collected 2019 | reverse complement strand
TCAGCGTTCCTGGCCAATTCGTAAGCTTTTTCAATCTTTTGTTTGAGGGCAACTCCTCCTTCTTTTGCCTCGTAGCCTTCTCCTGCAGCAGTTTCTGTTTCCTCTATTTTAGTCAGAAGCGCAGCATATTCTTCCATCGATTCTAAAGCTGCCTTATCTGCCGTCTGCAATGTTTTCATCGCTTTTCGGAACTCTTCTTCTGTAGAGTTTGTGTTTAATTGCTTGGCATTGTCAAGTGCGTCCTTCAGTGCCGTAGTAGCAGTGTTAGACATCATGCAGTTTGCCGTTTCACGTCCTTCAATTTCGTCAATGATTTTTTCTACTTCTGCCAACATGTCTTCCGTACTCAATTCCCCGATTTGGTATAGGCGAAAATTGTCCACAGCAATCCAGTTTCCTGAAGCCTTATCAGCAATAAAGCCTATTTCCACATCTCCCGTAAGGTTAGTGAATGTGACAGTATAGTCATTTGGAGTGTAGATTGTTTCTTTCTCGTCACCCGCAAAAATATAGGCACCTGTATTCTTTTTAGAGGTAGATGACTGTGTGTAGTTCTGTGCTCCCGCAGTCAACTGATAAACACCCAGAGGGAGATTCGTGATGGTCTGCTTTGCATAGCCATTTCCAACAGCACCCGAACCAGTCCATTTCTCCAGATAGACGTTTCCTGCTTTTCTTTTGAATTCAGCATTTGTTTGAGTTGTCAGTTGCTCGCTTATCCATCCATTCGTGTTGTCCTCGAAACTTGGGTTCACGATATAAGAAGTCCTGTCAATCGGGTTCTCTTCTGGGGCTTGTTGGCTACTTGCTTGTGTACATAGACTTATAAATATCAGTATGTTAGTCAATAATGTCTTTTTCATCTTGTTGTTTTTAGGGATAATTATTTTATAGTTCAATAGCTGTTTCTAAAGCCAGTTTTATCATGTCAGTGAAAGATTTCTGTCTTTCTTCTGCTGAAAGTTCCACTTTGTCAACAAACGAGTCGCTGATGGTGAGCAGACAAGCAGCCCTTTTGCCCAGTGCATTGGCATTGTGGAACAGAGCAAAACTCTCCATCTCGACACAATCAGAACCAGTTCTCTTTGCTAAATCTTGCCATGATTCTTGTGAGGAATCTGAATAGAAAACGTCACTAGAATGCACTACGCTCATTTTGCATTCTATGTTCATCTTTTTTGCATTCTTTATAATAGCATCGTTCAGCTCTTTACAGGGTTCAATGCTGTGCGTTGTCACACCTCCTTGCCTTAAAGCAAATGTTGAGTCGCTATAGGCATATTTTGCCAATGTTACATCCATCACTTTCAGCCAGTCACGGTAGCTTCCAGCCGAACCAATGCGGATAATGTTTTCCACATGATAGAATTTGAACAGTTCATATGAGTATATACCAATGCTTGGCATTCCCATTCCGCTTGCCATTACGGATACTTCAATCCCTTTATATGAACCAGTGTATCCTAGCACATTGCGGACAGAAGTGACCAATTTAGGATTAGCCAAAAAATTTTCTGCAATAAATTGTGCTCTTAGGGGGTCTCCTGGCATTAGTACTGTTTTAGCAAAAGCTCCTTCAGGTGCTGAAATGTGAGGTGTAGGCATATATGTTTTTGAATTTAGTTTGTTACAAATAGTTATTTAACAAGAACCTTTTTGCTCGTGCCATTGGCTTGAACAATGTAGAATCCAGAAGTGAGGACAGTGTTGGATGGAAGTTTGCGGCCTGTGATGCTGTAGAGGTCGAACTGTGATGAGCCATTTACATAAATCTTACCATTGACAATTCGTATCTGAAGGGATGCATTGTCTCTGACATTGACATGGTTGATGTCTGTAGGCGCAGAACTTCCTTCTACATAGGTGGAAATAGCAATCCAACCAATTTGGTCGCGATATGCGCTGTATTTGTCGAGCCCGGAAGAAGAGGAAATTGTTTCTCCGTCAACCTCAATTTCGTGTTCAAGTATGCGCTTGATTTTCATGCCAGTAGTCCATGTTGTTCCGTTTTCGTCATCCTGTGTGATGTTTGTACGGCGAAGCATGCTTGCAACAGGATAGTTGTTGGTTTGGAGTGCCGCTAGTACGGTAGGCGAATATAATTTGAGGGGTTCCTCTGTGCCGTTTGCATAAAAGAAGTTATCGCGCATGGTGACTCCATAGATTGGATTGTCAGTTCCATGTCCTGCGGAAATGATAATTTCCTGTTCGCTGTCAACTGTTCCTATCCCAGGAGTGATGGCAAGATATTGTACGTTTTGAGCAATTGCAACTTTACGTGATGAGGCTTTTTCCGGATAGATGATGAACTTAAAGCCTGTGTTTGTGACATCGAAGACTCTTACGATAAGCGATGTCTTGCTGGTGCTAGATGTCGTGTAGCTAGGATTGCGTATTTCTGCAAAAACAACCGGTGTAATTCCTTCTGGGAATGGATTATGGAAAGTTACTTCTGTAATGTCGGTCCAAGGATTAGAGCTTGTGGCTTTGTTTGAAGTGACAATGCCAACTTCACAATCGAGCCCATCAAACTGGTGCAGTCCTTCTTGCAGAGCCAAGAAGGGAACTTCTTCAGTGTTGGAGAGATTGTTTTCTTTTGTTGTAGCCCATGGCATGAATTGATAAGTGAAGTTTGTTTTATTATTCTTCACGATAGTGCCAGCGTAGAATTTAGTGTTCTTGTTGGTCGCTGCGCCAGTAAATACACATGGAGTCTCGTTGAAAGTTCCTGAATAGTAGGTGGTTGTAGCGTCAGTGCTGCCCACTGTGAGTTTCCCGTATTGGAAACTGTCAGTTCCTTTAGAAGGAGCCACGTTGATGGTAACCTCTTCTGTTGTGATTCTTTTATTGTTGTGAGCAACTGCTTGGACACGATAAATATAGGCACCAGGCTCACCTACTGTGTCTGTATAGGCATAGGAAATACCTTCTGCGCTATTCTTGTCTTTTGGTGTGATAGTAGCAATGGTCTTGAAGAGAGTTTCTTCAGGAAGCTTACACTGCACATTGATGGTGCTAATCAAGTCACCGTTGGGGTCGGTCCACTTGAGCGCTACGGTTTCTTTTGAACGGTTGTAAGTGCTGCTCAGTTCTGACAGACCATCTAATCGTGTTTCTCTTGGAATAAACTCGTATGCAGCATTGTAGCCCAGTCCGACATCCATAGTTGCATAGTATTTACCCAATTCTGTTAAACCATTTTCGTAGATGTGTGCAGTTCTTTCACTGTTCCAGTAGGCATAACGTTCCACACATCCCATGTTGTTGAGAGTTCCCAAAATTTGCTTTGTCGTGTTGAGCACTTGCGAATTCGTCACACCATTGGCAAATGCGCCATTGTTGTTCCACGATGCACCCCATATCCATTCTGAAATCCAGATAGGGCGGTGCATATTGGGATACCAGTAGTCTTTCAGGTGATTGAAGTTCCCTTCAGGCCAATATCCGTGTGCGTCAACGATGTCACAGCGCCATCCGCGGGCATCAATTGAGTCGAGGAATGTTTTGATGAAGCCTGTTCCGTTCCAGTAGTCGCTACCGTCCCATGAGGCTGGAGAGCAGAGGCGCATGCCTGTACGCATCAGGTTCTGCCAGTTGTTAAGGATATCAGACAGTTCCTGGGGGTGGTCGTCGCTTGGGTTCTTTGGCTCGTTGTTGGCCTTCATGTGGCATGAACCAGAAACGCTGCCGCATGTAGCAGGAGATGGCCAGTCTTCATAGATGTGGTTCGGAACCCATTCAGTGTCAGGAAGATTACTTCCGTTTCCTTCTGCCCAGTCGTAGCACCAAGATGTGTTAAGTGCCTGATTTGCATCGTGGCCTCCATTGCTGGCAAGTCCAGCCTTGTGCGCATTATGCCATTTGAAAATTCGGTATGATGAAATGCGTTGGTCAAGAATAGAAGGCAGTGTCTTCACTTCAAGGTCTTCTTGGTCAGCAATGAAGCAGCGGCTGTATCCCCAGCCTCCAGTGCCGATGGCAAAGGTTACCATGTAGCCGCGTTTTAGTTTGAATGAGCGGATTTTGTTGTTGAGCAACGAAGTGTTCAATGTCTTCATGAAGCCGCCGCTGTGTCCCTCTGTATAGCTGTTGCACGATTCGCCCTCAAAATTCTGTTCAGTATAACAGGTCAAAGGAGAAATGTCTTTGGCGTAAGGGAAAACGATGGCGCCACGCCCATACATTTTCACTTGACAATTTTCGCCATCGACTGCCTTTTCGCCATTGATGAAGATGTATGGCATCCAGTTGCTGATGACCTTGCTGGGCTTAATCTGCGAGATAATCAGCACGGCGTGCTCCGTATTTACGATGTCCACATTTCCTACTGTGGCGAAAGGATTCTTCCCAGTTATGATATAGTCAACGTCTGCGGTAAGCTGTACAGGTTCAGTAACTTGCTCTACTGTAACCTTTTCGTTTGCTGCATTTGTCGCCATGCCGAAAGACAGGCATAAAATAGCGGTCAATAATTTGATGGTCATAGGTGTATATGTTTTATTTGTTCTCTTTCTATTTTGCTGTGTAGAAGTCTGTGATGCGTCGAATAGCTCTTGTACATACGGGGCAGAAATCTTCCACTTCGTTAATCTTCATTCGGCATTCTTGAGCAGGGCGGTAGCATCCTTTGCTCTGGTAGCCCGCTCCTTCAAACACACCTACAATTTGGGTACTCTTATTAAGAATCTCCATTGCCTTCTTGTCGTTTTTGTCCACAGTCTTGAAATTAGGCACCTTCGGATCGAGTGGAGTAGGGATTGGTTGTTTCTTTGGCATCATGTCAGCCCATTTTGAGCCAAAGTCCTTCAGCGTCGTGATATTAGGTTCCCATGGCTCAGTGTCAGCAGGATACCATTCGGAAGTTTGGTCGTCGTAGGCATACTCGTCGGCCAATCCACCGTACCCGTGTCCGAACTCATGCACAAGAACCTCCTTAAACGTAGGATGATTCGTTGTTGAAACCGTAATCTGATTGTAAATGCCACCACCGCCATAAGTGTCAGAATTGACCAGCACGATGATGTGCTCAAAAGGTACACCCGACAGCAGGTCGTAAATCTTGTGTATCTCTTGCGACATCAGATAACGGTCAGAATAGAACGTGTCATAATGGGTTCCGGCAGCTGTGTTGTGCCACACGTCACGGTGAGGGACTGTCGGTCCCGATTCCTGTGAAGGAGCTGCCACAGCCACCACGTTAAAGCGGTTCTTCAATGACTTGAATGGCTCTCTTTCGAAGAGTGCGTCAGTTGCACGTAGACAATCTTCGTAAAATTTCCCCATTTGTTCCTCGGCATATCCCTCAGCCACAATGGCCAAATCAATGCACTCTGTCAAGTTCACGCCTTTGAATGGGTCGTATTCTGTAGCCGTATAATTGCGTCCCTTGCCGTTTCTTGGTTCTTGATTGTCAATTTGCTGTGCCTCCTGAGGCGTCTGCTGTCCTTTCCAGATGTAGTGAAAAGGGATCCCGTTAGCTCCTATCTTGCGGATGAGAATGTCCTCGGGGCTCACCGTATGAGTCATTTCTGCGATGATATCCTGATGGTTATCCGTTAGCGTGATGGTCACGTCAATGTCCTTCTTTGGAAAAGGAATGTTATAAGAAGTCTCGAACGCCTTGTCCACCTTGTTTGCCTCTTCTTGCAGCAGCCATTCCTGGAAAAGGGTTGAGAAAGTTGTGACATAGATAACCTCCTGCGACGAGTGGTCTTTCACGGTCACCTGTCCATTTCCGTTTAGAAATTTCTCTGCCAGCCGGCTTTTGCGTCCAGCCCATATCTCTTGCTTCTTCATACCTTCCAGATAGATGTTTTGTTTTTTGCTGTTTCCCGCAAAGATGTAATCCAATCTGAGCGTAGCATCTTCAAAATAGTCATCAAAATTCTGTGCTTCCGCATGAGGGCAAGCAACGTAAATCATAGTGGTCAATAAGATTGTAGTAAGTTTTTTCATGATAAGTATATATGTTATTTTCCGAATTGCAAAGATACAAAAAAAAAATAATGTAAAAGAATTTTACATGTTTTTCTTCTACATTAATAATAGCAAAATAGTATAAGGGCCAAAATGGCAAAAAAAGCAAACAAAACTTGTCTTCTTTGTCTTTGAAGATTTTTTGATAATTAAGTTTTTTCTTCAGAAATAAAAGAGGTAGGGTGAATGCGGTGCTGTTGTTCGTCGTTGTTGTCTGCTATCTGTCGTCCATTGTCCGCCTCATCACATGGCTTAACTCATGTCCAATGGCCGAACGGAGCAATAATTCCTTAGTTTTTCCATTTCTCTTGTAGAAATTGCCCTGTATAACTATATGCACATCGGACGATGTCCTCTGGAGTGCCTGTCGCCACAATGTTACCGCCGGCTTGTCCACCTTCGGGACCAAGGTCGATGATGTGGTCAGCGCATTTGATAATGTCCATGTTGTGCTCGATGATGATGACGGTGTGTCCGCGCTGGATGAGGGCGTGGAAGGCATGGATCAGTTTCTGGATGTCGTGGAAATGCAGGCCTGTTGTCGGCTCATCAAAGATGAACATTGTGGGCTTGGCCTTTTCTTGGCTGAGGTAGTATGCCAGTTTGATGCGCTGGTTCTCTCCGCCTGACAGGGTAGAGGAGGTCTGTCCCAGTTTGATGTAGCCCAGTCCGACTTCTTGTAGAGGCATCAGCTTTTCCACAATTTTCTTCTGTTTGTGCTGAGTAAAGAACGTGATGGCCTGCATAATTGTCATGTCAAGCATTTCGTAGGCATTGACGCCTTCGTACCTCACTTCTAGAATTTCGTTCTTGAACCGCTTGCCATGACACTGCTCGCATTCCAATATGAGGTCATTCATGAACTGCATCTCAATTCTGACAGTTCCTTCACCTTTGCATTCTTCACATCTGCCTCCTTCTGCATTGAATGAGAAATTGGCGGGGGTATAGCCAAATTGTTTGGAAAGTTGCTGATTGGCAAATAGCTTGCGAATCTCGTCCCATGCGCCGATATAGGTCGCAGGGTTGGAACGAGATGATGTGCCGATGGGATTTTGGTTGATGAAGTCGATGTGCTTGATCATGTCAAGGTCGCCTTCTATGCTTGAGAATAGTCCAGGCTTTTCTGCTGTTTCGCCTAATTGTCGTTTCATGGCAAGATAGAGTATGTCTCTTACCAAAGTGGACTTTCCTGACCCTGACACTCCTGTTACGCAGGTCATGACATTCAGCGGGAATTTCACGTCTATTCCTTTGAGATTGTTGGCGCGTGCATTTTTCACATGGATGTAGTTGTTCCATGGGCGCCGGCTGGCAGGAATCTCGATGGTTTCTTTTCCTGTGAGATAATTTAGCGTGTGCGATATGCTGTTGAACCTGTCTTTTCCCAGGCTTGTTAATGGCGGTCCTGCATACATGATTTCTCCGCCCCATTGGCCTGCGTCGGGACCTATATCGATAATGTAGTCGGCAGCACGCATGATTTCTTCGTCGTGTTCCACTACAATTACGGTGTTGCCTAGTTGCTGTAGTTGTCTCAGTACGTGGATCAGTCGTTGCGTGTCGCGCGAATGCAAACCGATGCTCGGTTCGTCAAGAATGTACATGCTGCCTACCAACGATGAACCTAAACTGGTGGCAAGGTTGATGCGCTGACTCTCTCCTCCTGACAATGAATTGCTGAGACGTGACAAGGTGAGGTAGCTCAGCCCTACATCCATTAGGAACTTGAGTCTGCTTCTGATTTCTACTAATAGTCGTCCCGCTACTTTTTCTTCCTGTGCTGTCACTTTTAGCTTGCGAAAAAAATCATTTAATTCATTTATAGGTAGTTCGCAGAGTTCGGTGATGCTCATTCCGCCAATCTTGACATATTCTGCCTCTTTTTTCAATCTCTTGCCGTGGCACGTTGGACAGGACGTTTTTCCTCTGTAGCGTGCCAGCATGACTCGATATTGAATCTTGTACTGATTTTCTTTCAGCATGCGGAAAAATTCGTCAATGCAGATGGATATATTCCCCCATTCGTTTACTTCGGGTACACCATGCCACAGGAAGTCTTTTTCCTTGTCTGTCAACTGACTGTAAGGCGTGAAAATGGGAAATCCGTACCTCTCAGCGCTACGTACAAACTCTCTCTTCCATTCCGACATTTTGTCTCCTTTCCAACACACAACTGCACCATCATAAACGGATAGGTCAGGGTCTGGGATGACCATGCTTTCGTCGATGCCGATAATTTTTCCATATCCTTCACACTCGGGGCAAGCACCCACGGGAGAGTTGAATGAAAACATCTGGTCGGTGGGCTCTTCAAATGTGATACCGTCTGCTTCGAATTTCAACGAAAACTCCTCTGTTTTTCCATCCTCAAACTTTAAGATACATTTGCCGTCGCCTTCATACATGGCAGTGTTGGCAGAGTCTGCGAGGCGATTGATGGTTGTCTTCTCGTTGGAGATTTTTAGGCGGTCAATAACCAGTTTAATATCCTGACAGTATGGTGTGGATTCCATGGCCAGAAAATCGGTAATCCTCATGATTTCGCCATAGACTTCAATTCTTTGAAATCCAGTCTTGTAATTGATGTCCAATTGCTCTTTCAGCGACCGCTCGTTTCTAATGACTAGCGGTGTCAGTACTATCAGACGTTCACCTTCTTTGTGCTCCAGCATGCAACGAATGATGTCATCTGTTGTGTGTTTTTTTACCTCTTTCCCACTGGTAGGGGAGAATGTCCGTCCTATTCTGGCATATAGCATTCTCAGATAGTCATAAATCTCAGTGCTTGTGCCTACTGTTGAACGTGGGTTCCTGCTGCTCACTTTCTGTTCGATTGCAATAGCAGGTGAAATACCCTCGATGAAATCGCATTCGGGTTTTGCCATTCTGCCCAAGAACTGTCTTGCGTATGTTGACAGGCTTTCTACATATCTGCGTTGCCCTTCGGCATAAAGTGTGTCAAATGCCAGCGAAGATTTTCCGCTGCCTGATACACCTGTGATGACCACCAGCTTGTTGTGCGGAATCTTGACGTCAACACTTTTCAGGTTGTTCACTCTTGCTCCCCTTACGCTGATGTAATCTTTCAAATCTGCATATTTCTTTGTAATTCTTGTAGTCATGGTGGCAAAGTTAAGAAAAAAATGTGGGATGTGCGAATAAAAGAAGAGAAAGATAAGTTTGATGAAAAGAAAGCGCACCCCTCGGGTACGCCGTGATGGACCCGAGGGGTGCGAACTGCCGTACCCGAGGGGTACGCTTTTAATGTATAAGGATTAGGAGTTGCTCCAGTTATTTTTTTGCGGGCAAGAGTTGTGCCATTTGCTGAGCAACTTTTTGGGCTTCTTCAGCGGCAATGTTGGCAAAGTTTTCGGTGCTGTCAGCATAGATGATGGCGCGTGAAGAGTTGACGATGAGGCCGCAGTCGGGAGTCATACCGTACTTGCATACGTCCTCCAAGCTTCCGCCTTGCGCTCCGACACCTGGAACCAAAAGGAAATGGTTAGGGACAATCTTGCGAATGTCTTCAAACATCTGGCCTTGTGTGGCTCCTACAACATACATCATATTATCAGCGTTGCCCCATTCCAGGCTCTTGCGAAGTACTTTCTCGAAAAGGCGTTCACCTTTAGTGTCAGCCGTAAGCTGGAAATCGTGGCTTCCCTTGTTGGACGTGAGCGCCAAGAGAATCACCCATTTCCCTTCATACTGGAGGAATGGAGTCACGCTGTCCTCTCCCATGTATGGAGCAACAGTCAGCGAATCGATGTTCATCTCCTCAAAGAAAGTGCGTGCGTACATTGCACTGGTGTTGCCGATGTCGCCACGCTTAGCATCAGCGATGATGAAGTGCTGAGGGTAGTTCTCGTTGAGGTATGTGATAGTCTTCTCAAAAGAAATCCAGCCTTTTACCCCCATGCTTTCATAAAAAGCAAGATTGGGCTTGTAAGCTACGCAATAAGGTGCAGTAGCATCGATGATGGCTTTGTTGAAAGCGAAGATGGGGTCTTCTTCCTTCAGCAGATGCTGCGGTATTTTTTTGATGTCGGTGTCGAGCCCTACACAGAGGAATGTTTTTTTCTCGAAAATCTGGTCGATGAGTTCTTGTCGTGTCATGATGGATGTTTTATGTTTTCTTGGGTTGATATTTTAGTTGTTGGTTTAAAGTGTTTCTTTCCCAAAATGTACCGTCGGTATATCCCTGAATTTCTGTATCTTTTTCGGCTAAGAAGAGACGTTTTTCGGCCCAGCAGCAATATTCGGTGTTTATCTCTATACCGCAGTATCGGCGTTTGAGTTTTTTAGCTACAACGCAACTTGTTCCGCTTCCGAGGAATGGGTCAAAAATAATGTCATTCTCTTTTGACGAAGCAAGGATTAATTTTGCATATAGCTTTTCAGGCTTCTGGGTTGGATGCTCTGTGTTTTCTGGCATGGACCAGAAGGGGATGCTGATGTCGTCCCAAAAATTGGAAGGATAAGTTGTCCTGAATTTGCCGTGGGGCGTATCTTCCCAGTCCTTGGGCTGGTTGTCTGTCTTGTATGGCGCTATGACTTTACGCCGCTGCTTGACATTTTCTACGTTGAAATAGTAGTGTTTGGGATCTTTGACGGCAAACCAGATGTCTTCCATCCCGTTTTTCCAGTTGTTGATGGCACCTCGTCCTTTTTCGCGTTGCCATGTAATGCGGTTGATGATGTGAAGATGCTCGGAGAGCACTTGCTGCAGAGCAGAGGTGCTTCGCCAATCACCGCAAAGATAGAGGGAACCTGTTGGCTTGAGCTTTGCCACAACATCAGGCATCCATTCTCTCAGGTAGTCAGTATATGCTTGCTCTGTTCTGGAAGAGAAGGTCGTGCCGTGAAAGTCTTTCGTGAGGTTGTAGGGCGGGTCGATAATAATAAGGTCGGCTGAAAGGTCGGGCACGAAGGGCAATGCTTTTTTGAGATCTGCATTGATGACTTTGTTGATAGTGTCTATGCCAATGGAAAGGTCTGATTCAGATAGCAGGCGAGCCTTGTAATCGGCTCGCTCTTTTTCTGTCAGAGTCAGGGTGCGATTCCGTGGTGCCTTTGCCATGGTTATGTGTCTTCTTAAAGTTCAGCTTCCTTCATTCTTTCCGCATTTTCAGCTACGATAAGATGGTCGATGCAATCTTGTATGTCGCCATCCATGAATGCAGCGAGATTGTAGATGGTGTAGTTGATACGGTGATCTGTGATACGTCCCTGAGGATAGTTGTATGTGCGGATTTTTGCAGAACGGTCACCAGTAGAGACGAGAGTCTTGCGTCGTGAAGCGATGTCGTCAATATACTTTTGATGTTCGCGGTCATAAATATAGGTACGCAAACGCGCGAGAGCACGTTCCTTATTTTTTGGCTGGTCACGTGTTTCTGTACACTCAACGAGTATTTCTTCCGTTTCGCCTGTGTTAGGGTTCTTCCACATGTAACGAGCACGGACACCTGATTCGACCTTGTTTACGTTTTGTCCTCCAGCACCCGAGCTACGGAATGTGTCCCATTTGATTTCTCCTTCATTGATTTGTACATCAAAAGGTTCTGCTTCAGGCAATACTGCTACGGTTGCCGCAGAGGTGTGTACTCGTCCTTGTGTTTCTGTGGCAGGCACACGCTGTACGCGGTGTACTCCTGATTCATATTTCATGGTACCATAGACGTTTTCGCCGGTGACATTGGCGATGATTTCCTTGTAGCCGCCTACTGCGCCTTCTGACATGGATGAGACAATCAGATGCCAGCCTTTTATTTCGCAATATTTTGTGTACATGCGGAAAAGGTCTCCTGCGAAAAGGGCAGCCTCGTCACCGCCTGTTCCACCGCGAATTTCAAGGGTTACATTTTTGCTGTCTTCAGGGTCGGCAGGGATGAGCAGAAGCTTTATTTCCTCCTCTAATTCGGGGATACGCTTTTCGTTGACAGCGATTTCTTCCCGGGCCATTTCTTTCATGTCAGGATCATCTTCGATGGTCAACAGTTCTTTCGCCTCTTCCAGTCCCTTTATGGCATGGATGTAATCCTTGCGGGCATTCATGATGTCCTCAAGGTTTTTGTATTCCTTTGTCAGCTGAACATATCGTTTTTGATCTGCGATGACGTTGGGGTCGGTGATGAGGGTTGACACCTCCTCGAATCGAGGCACCAGCCCTTCTAATTTTTCCAATATATCCATTAGTAGTTGAACTCTCCAAATTCAGATTTAATAGTGAGCGATTTCTTGCCCTCTTCAATTCGTCCAACAATCTGAGCGTCAATGTTGAAGGATTTGCTAATCGCAATAACTTTTTCTGCATGTTCTGGTGAGAGATATACCTCGAGTCTGTGACCCATATTAAATACTTTATACATCTCAGCCCAGTCTGTTCCTGATTCTTTGGCAATAGCTTTGAAGAGTGGAGGGACAGGGAACATATTGTCTTTGATGACGCGGCAGTTGTCATTCACAAAATGAAGTACTTTTGTTTGTGCACCGCCAGTACAGTGTACCATGCCGTGGATGTCGGAACGCATTTCATCAAGCAGTTTTTTTACTACAGGAGCATATGTGCGTGTTGGTGAAAGGACAAGCTTTCCTGCATTGATAGGTGCGTCTTCTACGGAATCAGTCAGTTTGTAAGAGCCAGAATAAACAAGTTCGTTTGGTACAGCCTTGTCGAATGATTCTGGATATTTTTCGGCAAGATATTTCGCAAATACGTCATGGCGTGCAGAAGTCAATCCATTGCTACCCATTCCGCCGTTGTATTCTTTTTCATAAGTTGCTTGTCCGCAAGATGATAGCCCAACAATAACATCGCCAGGTCGGATGTTGGCATTGTCAATGACATCGCTGCGTTTCATACGGCAAGTAACGGTGCTGTCAACGATGATAGTACGCACGAGGTCTCCTACGTCTGCGGTTTCACCTCCTGTTGCGTAGATGCCGATTCCCATGTTGCGCATTTCGGAAAGCAATTCGTCTGTTCCATTAATGATGGCTGAAATTACCTCGCCGGGGATGAGCATCTTGTTGCGTCCAATTGTACTGGAAACCAAAATGTTGTCCACTGCGCCAACACAAAGTAGGTCATCAGTGTTCATGATGAGTGCGTCCTGAGCAATTCCCTTCCAGACGGAAAAGTCGCCAGTTTCTTTCCAGTACATATATGCAAGACTGGACTTAGTGCCTGCTCCGTCAGCATGCATAATGTTACAGTATTCGGGATCTCCTCCTAAAATGTCTGGAATGATTTTACAGAAGGCTTGTGGAAATATGCCCTTGTCTATGTTCTTAATGGCGTTATGCACGTCTTCTTTTGCGGCACTTACACCACGCATCATGTATCTCTGCTTGTTGTCTATAGCCATTTGGATTACTTTTTTTAGTCGTTTTCTACTTTTTTATGATGCAAAGGTAATGAAAATTTAGGATAAATTGCCGTTATGTCGAATTTCTTTCTTAAATTTGCAATCTATTATACTGTTAAAATGTAATAAAATGGTATTTACAGCACAACAAATAGCAGGTTATACTGGTGGAACTGTTGATGGAGACCCTAATGCGACTATCAGCACTTTCGCTAAGATTGAAGAGGGAACAGAAGGTGCCCTTTCTTTTCTGGCCAACCCCCAATACGAACAATATATTTATGAGACGAAGTCAAGTGTCGTGCTCGTTAATAAAGATTTTCAACCTTCGCAGGAAGTAAGTGCCACTTTGGTACGAGTGGAAAATGCATACGAATCTGTAGCAAAATTGTTGCAGCTTTATCAGAGTATGCAGCAGAAGCGTGTTGGCATCGATTCGCTGGCGTTTATTGATCCCTCTGCAAAAATTGGCGAAAATTGTTATATTGGTCCTTTTGTGGCAATTGCGGAAGGCGTGGAAATAGGCGATGGCGTTGTGTTGCATCCACACGTTACAATTGGCCGTAGTGCGAAAGTAGGCAGCAATACGGAAATATATAGTAACGCTGTGATTTATCACGATTGTGTTGTTGGTGAGAACTGCATCCTTCATGCAGGATGTGTCATTGGTGCAGATGGATTTGGATTCGCACCAACTCCTGATGGATATGATAAGATTCCTCAGATTGGCAACGTGGTTGTTGAGGATAATGTGGAAATTGGAGCAAATACATGCATAGACCGTTCAACAATGGGAAGCACCATTATCCGTCAAGGTGTGAAGTTGGATAATCTTGTACAGATTGCCCATAATGTGGAAGTAGGACAGAATACTGTGATGTCAGCACAAGTTGGCGTGGCTGGTAGCTCTAAAGTTGGCGAATGGTGTATGTTTGCAGGACAAGTAGGAATTGCAGGTCATTTAAAAGTGGGCGATCGCACGATAATGGGAGCGCAGGCAGGTTTGGCAGGCGGTAATCTTGCTCGTAAAGGTGGTGCAACTCTCATGGGATATCCTGCAATTGAACATAAGAAATTTGCTAAAAATATGGCAGCTCTTAATTCATTACCGGAATTGCTGAAAGAGGTTGCAGCATTGAAGAAAGAAATAGAAGAACTTAAAAAATAAATAAATATAAGTAATAAGCGGACAAGAAACTTTTAACATTAAGTAATGGACGTTATTAGTTTGAATGTCGTTATTGTTATTTGACTCATTAATATGCAGAAGCAACAAACTATAAAAGAGGCTTTTACTCTTAAAGGAAAGGGATTGCATACTGGACAGGTTATTACCGCTGTTTTCAATCCAGCAGAAGAGAACTACGGATATAAGATTCAAAGAACTGATATGGAAGGCCAGCCAATTATTGACTGTAATGCTGATTTGGTGGGTGATACTCAGCGTGGAACTGTTCTGGTGAAGAATGATATAAAAATCAGTACAATAGAGCATGCTATGGCAGCTCTTTATGCAAGTGGAATAGATAATTGCCTGATACAGTTGGATGGTCCTGAAATGCCAATTCTTGATGGTAGTGCTATGCCTTTTATCGAAGAGATACAAAGGGTTGGACTTTTGGAACAGAATGTAAAGAAGGACTATTATGTGGTAAAACAGAAGATGGAAGTGAAAGGCGAGAATGGAGAGCATTTGATTCTCTTGCCAGACGAACGCTTCTGTGTAAATGCTCAGATTGCTTTTGATTCGAAAATATTGGACAATCAGTTTGCAAATCTTGAAGATATGGCAGATTTTCCTGCAGAAGTAGCTTCTGCACGTACGTTTGTCTTTGTTCGTGAAATAGAGCCTTTGTTGAATTTGGGTCTGATCAAGGGGGGTGACCTTGATAATGCAATTGTTATTTATGAGAAAGAGTTGCCACAAGACCGTTATGATAAACTTGCTGACACGCTTGGAATTCCTCACATGGATGCTACCAAGCTTGGCTACATTAATCATAAGCCATTAGCATGGAGCAATGAAACTGCTCGTCATAAACTGCTTGATGTGATAGGCGATTTAGCACTTGTGGGCAAACCTATTAAAGGGCGTGTTATAGCTACTAAGCCAGGACATACAATCAATAATAAGTTTGCACGTACTATCAAGAAAGATATCAAGAAGCATGAAGTACAGTGTCCTGTATATGATCCTAATGAAACGCCATTGATGGATGTGAACAAGATTCGCAGCCTTCTCCCTCATCGCTATCCGATGCAACTGGTTGATAAGGTAATAGCTGTAGATGATACTGAAATTGTAGCAGTTAAGAATGTGACCAGCAATGAACCGTTCTTTACAGGACATTTCCCTCAGGAACCTGTGATGCCGGGTGTTCTTGTTGTTGAAGCAATGGCGCAGGCTGGTGGTTTGCTAGTATTGAATAACGTGGAAGAGCCAGAACGTTGGTCCACATATTTTATGAAGATAGACAATGTAAAATTCCGCCGTAAAGTGGTTCCAGGCGATACACTTATATTTAAAGTAAAGATGACAGCACCGTTACGTCGTGGTATCGCTTCTATGGCAGGTCTTGTGTTTGTCGGAGAAAATATAGCGGCAGAAGCGGAATTTACAGCTCAAATTGTGAAAAATAAATAATGATAGTTAACTTTTAATACCTGAAGATATGTCGAAAATTAGTCCTTTAGCATTTATCGACCCAGAAGCTAAAATAGGTGAGAATTGTGAGATTGGCCCATTCTGCTTCATCGACAAGAATGTGATAATTGGTGATAACAATGTACTGATGAATAGCGTGACTTTGTTGTCGGGCACTCGTATGGGCAATGGCAATACGCTTTTCCCTGGTGCAGTGATAGCTGCGGTTCCTCAGGACCTAAAGTTTAAGGGCGAAGACACTACAGTTGAGATTGGCGATAATAATAAAATTCGTGAGAATGTAACTATTCACCGTGGAACGGCCAGCAAGGGAAAGACTGTTGTTGGAAGCAACAACCTGATTATGGAGAACGCTCATATTGCTCATGACTGTGAGTTCGGAAGTGGCATTATTATGGGTAATTCTACGAAGTTGGCAGGTGAAGTAATTGTTGACGACAACGCAATTATTTCTGCAGTAGTGCTGGTTCATCAATTCTGCCGTATTGGTGGCTATGTAATGGTGCAGGGAGGTACACGTACCAGCAAGGACATCCCTCCTTTTGTAATGGCAGGCCGTGAACCTGTAGCATATGCGGGATTGAATATTATTGGCTTGCGCCGTCGTGGTTTCAGTCGTGAAGTCATTGATAATATCACACATGCTTATCGTCTGATTTATCAGTGTAATTTGACTGTTAATGAGGCCATAGAAGCAATCAAGAGAGAAGTTCCGATGAGTAAGGAGATAGAATACATCGTTGAATTCGTCTCTAATTCGGAGAGAGGTATTATCAGGTAAAAAATATGATATACAGATTCACCATTATTTCAGATGAAGCGGAAGGCTTCATGCGTGAAATTAAGATAGATGCTGATGCAAAGTTTTTAGAATTGCATCAGTTGATTCTCGATTCATGTGGCTATGAAGACAATCAGTTGACGTCTTTTATCATCTGTGAAAATGGTTGGGAAAAGGGTCAGGAAATCACGCTCGAAGAGATGGACACGGATGCTGATGAGGATTGTTTCATTATGGCGGAAACAGAATTGAGCGAGTTCCTTGAAGATGAGAAACAGCATCTTCTTTACACTTTTGACCCTCTTGCCGACCGCGTTTTCTTTATTGAATTGTCTGAAATCATAACAGGCAAGAACCTTCCTGTGGGCAAGGTTACTCGTTCCATAGGCGATGCTCCTGTACAAATCTTAGATTTTGATGAGATGTTTGCTCGCAATCCGATAGGCTCCGATTCCTTGCTCATGGACGATGACGGGATGTTCGGAGATGAAATTGATGCTGGCGAAATAGATCTTGAAGGATTTGATATCAGCGACGAATTTTAATTGATTTTGTATGTATCATTTATAATAGAAGGCCAGTGCCAATAAGTTATTATAAATGATACATTTCATTTGTTATAATAGTTCCATTTGTTTTCTTGCAATTGTAGTGTGTAATGAAAAATCTTCTTGTACTTCTTGGCCCGACGGGAGTTGGTAAAACAGCATTGAGTTTGCAGTTGGCAGAGTATTTGGATTGCCCTATTATCAATGCCGACTCTCGTCAAATCTACAAGGGGATAAAGATTGGAACAGCTGCTCCTGCTGCGGAGGAACTTGCTCGGGTTAAGCACTATTTTGTTCACACCCTTGAATTAGACGAATATTATAGTGCTGCAGAATATGAGAAGGATGTCTTGAATTTGTTGTCAGAGCTTTTCCAAAAACATGATACCGTGATTCTTTCTGGTGGCAGCATGATGTATATTGATGCCGTCACCAAAGGCATAGATGATATTCCTACGGTGGATGATGACACTCGTGAGATGATGGCACTGCGTTTCGAGGCGGAAGGGTTAGAGCCTTTATTGAAGGAACTGAAGCTTTTAGACCCTCAGTATTACGAAATCGTAGACAAGCGCAATCATAAGCGAGTGATTCATGCCTTGGAAATCTGTTACATGACAGGGAAGAGTTATACCTCTTTCCGTACCAATGCTTGCAAGGAACGCCCTTTCCGAACCGTAAAGTTCGGATTGACTCGTGATCGTGAAAACTTGTTCATGCGCATCAATGAACGAGTAGAAAAGATGATGTGTGATGGTTTTTTGGACGAGGCGAAAAAGGTCTATCCGTTGCGTCATCTGAATGCTCTTAATACAGTTGGTTATAAAGAACTTTTTCGTGTCATAGATGGCGACTGGGAATTGCCGATGGCTGTGGAACGCATAAAAAAGAATACACGAGTGTATGCTAAAAAACAGCTTACGTGGTACAAACATGATGCCGATATCCATTGGCTGGATGCCGATAGGATAACTGTCCATGATATGCTTCAGCGAATAGAGTCAGAGTTGATGACGAACAAATCAGTTCGTTAAGTCTGCGTGAATTTCCTTTTGCGGGTTGCTGACTCACGTTAAATCCGTAATTTTATTCAGGCAACTTTTCCGGAGAAGGGAAATGCTTCAGAACTAACCTTGGTTTTTAGTTGTTCCAGAAGTCCCACGAAGCAAGAGCCTGAAGGTGCAGCATTTCCAGACCATTTTTCACCGTGGCTCCTTGAATGGCTCCTTTTTTCAGGAAAAGAGTTTCTTCTGGGTTATATACAAGGTCGTAAAGAAGATGAGCCTCGTTCATCGCTTCGTAAGGCAAGGCCGGACATTCGTCAATGTGTGGAAACATTCCAGAAGGCGTGCAGTTCACAATCACTTCATATTCTTTCAGGAGCGATGACGTAATGTCCTCATACGTTATCATGCCTTCGCGGCTTTGGCGGCTCACGAACATCGTCTCTATTTCAAGTTTCTTAGTCAGTCCGTAATGGATGGCTTTTGATGCTCCACCTGTACCAAGAATCAAGGCTTTTTTGTGGTGAGGCTTCAAGAGCGGCTTGATGCTATTGACAAATCCGATGACATCGCTGTTGTAACCTGTGAGTTTTCGGCAGGCATCAATTTTCACCACATTCACAGCTCCAATCGCTTGAGCTTCTGGACTTATCTCATCCAGATATAGCATGACTTGCTGCTTGTAGGGGATGGTGACGTTCAGTCCTTGCAGGCAGGGATTTTCCTTAATGATGTCGGGGAACATCTCGATGGATGGAATCTCGAAATTCAGATATAGGGCATCGTGTCCTTCACTTGCAAATTTCTTTGTGAAGAAGTGTCGGGAGAAAGAATGCCCGAGCGGATAGCCAACCAGTCCGTAAGTGGTCATTTTGTTGCTGTGTAAAGGATGCACATGCCGAAGGCAAGTCGTCTGTAGTTAACGTTCTGGAATCCTGCTTGCTGAATGATACCTTGCATACGTTCCGCTTGCGGTACGGCATCCATGGTTTCTGGCAGGTAAGAGTAGGCAGTCTTGTCTTTAGAGAACAGCATTCCCAGCGTAGGCATCACCACCTTCTTATAGAGGTAGAAGAGTTGCTTCATGGGAAAGGAAACGGGCGTGCAGAGATCTACAACGGCCAGATGCCCGTTGTCAGCCAATACGCGGTGCATCTCTTTCAGACATTCGTCAAGATTTTGGAAATTGCGAAGGGCAAAAGCCGAGATGACGGCATTGAACGAGTTTGCAGCAAAGGACATCTTAGCACAGTCCTCATTTCGAAATGTAATCAGGTCGGCGAGTCCGAGCCGTTTCACCTTCTCCTTTCCGATGGCCATCATCCCTTCGCTGATGTCACATCCCACCACCTTCGTAGGATGCAGTTCTTGTGCAGCAAGGATAGCAAAGTCGCCAGTGCCTGTGGCAATGTCGAGGACGCTATCCGTGCTTTGCCTGTTATTGAGCAGAAAGTTAATGGCTGCCTTGCGCCAGCAGCGGTCAACGCCAAAACTTAGCGTATGGTTCAACGTGTCATACGAGTGGGCGATATTGTTAAACATCTGCTCCACCTGTTCACGCTTGGTGCCCTTTTCGCCATAAGGCTTTATCTGCTCTTGCTTGTACATAAAGATGAGTTAATAGTGAAAAGTGAAGAGTGAGAAATCTAAGTTACCAGCTATCCGGATGTCAAGTAATATGGATTTTTCACTTTAGTTTTTTTACTTTTCGCTTTTTACTTTGAAAGATATTCCAATACGTTCTTTTCGATACGCTTTGCAATGTCCTCGTCGCTCTCTTCCTTCACGAACTTTTCGCCAATGATGTGCTCATACAGCTCAATGTAACGGTCAGACACCGATTCGGCATACTCGTCAGTGATTTCTGGCATCACCTGTCCTGGCTGGTTCATGAAATTGTGGTCAATAAGCCACTGGCGTACAAACTCTTTTGAGAGCTGTTTCTGAGGCTCGCCTTTCTCGAATTTATCCTCGTAGCCTTCAGCGTAGAAGTAGCGGCTGGAGTCTGGTGTATGCACCTCGTCAATGAGGTAAACCTTGCCGTCGCGCTTCCCGAACTCATACTTTGTGTCAACGAGAATCAATCCTTTCTCGGCAGCCATCTTTGTGCCCAGTTCGAAGAGTGCGTAGGTGTATTTCTCCATTACCTCGTAGTCTTCTTTGCTTACCAGTCCCTGAGCAATGATTTCTTCCTTCGAGATGTTCTCGTCGTGACCTTCGTCGGCTTTAGTGGTAGGCGTGATGATAGGCTTGTCAAATTTTTGGTTCTCCTTCATGCCTTCAGGTAGCGTGATGCCACACAGCGTACGGTTGCCAGCCTTGTATTCGCGCCATGCAGAGCCTGTCAGATAGCCGCGAATAATCATTTCTACGCGGAATCCTTCGCACTTTAGTCCCACAGTCACCATAGGGTCTGGTGTGGCCAGTTTCCAATTAGGCACGATATCGGCTGAAGCATCAAGGAATTTTGCTGCAATCTGGTTGAGCACCTGTCCCTTGAATGGGATGCCCTTAGGCAGTACTACGTCGAATGCAGAGATACGGTCGGATGCTACCATCACCATCAGGTCGTCGTTGATGTTATACACGTCACGAACCTTGCCGTGATACACTTCCTTCTGTCCAGGGAAGTTGAAGTCTGTTCTTGTTAAAGCTTTCATATTATTATAAAGTTTTGCAGTTGTACGGTTTTGTGGTTATGCGGTTGTCTGTTGTCCGCTTTCCGTTGTCCGTTGTCTGTTCTCATTAAACAGCGGATACTTGTTTGCGCTTTCATACTTGTGGTATGCGTTCACGATTCTTGTCACCAGCTTGTGACGCACAATGTCCTTTTCGTCCATCTCCACAAACGCAATTCCCTTTACGCTTTCCAGCACCTCCTTCGCTTCCTTCAGGCCGCTCTTTATGTTGCGCGGCAAGTCAATCTGCGTCAGATCGCCAGTGATAATCATCTTCGTGTTTTGACCCATGCGTGTGAGAAACATTTTGATTTGCTGCGTGGTCGTGTTCTGCGCCTCGTCGAGGATGACTACCGCATCGTTCAGTGTGCGTCCTCTCATGAATGCCAGCGGAGCAATCTGAATTACATTCTGCTCCATATATTCTGTCAGCTTTTGTGCTGGAATCATGTCTTGCAGGGTGTCATAGAGTGGTTGCAGGTAGGGGTCAATCTTCTCCTTCATGTCTCCAGGCAGGAATCCCAGTTTCTCGCCAGCTTCTACGGCGGGACGGCTCAGTATGATTTTCCTGATTTCTTTGTTTTTCAATGCTCTCACCGCCAGAGCAATCGACACGTACGTCTTTCCCGATCCAGCAGGGCCAATGGCAAACAGCATGTCATTCTCGTTGTAAGCATCCACCAGCAGCTTTTGGTTTTCCGAACGAGCGGAAATTGCCTTGCCTGTCACGCTGTAGCAGATGGCATTCCCTTCGCCAGCGTGATTGCATGGATTCTCGCCCTTGACAATTTGCAGAATGATTTCCTCATTCAGCGAATTGTACTTTGCGCAATGCTCCTGCATCTTTGCCACATTCTCTTCAAACGCGCACATCTCTTCTTCATCGCCCATCACCTTGATGATGTTCCCTCTCGCCACAATCCTCAGTTTGGGATACAGCGCCTTAATCATCTGCAAATGCAAATTCTGCACTCCGTAAAACGTAACGAGGTCAATATCCTCCAGAACAATATGTTTTTCTATCATGATGCAAAGTTAAAAAAAAAGAACGAAAGATTTTCACTTTTCGTTGGCAAAATTCACACTTTTGTATGCTTGCAGTACGGACGGCAGACGATGGGCTGCGGACAACGGGCAACAGACAACCGAAAAACCGTAAATTTTAAGGGCCTTATTTTGTTTTTTGATAAATTTATTCTCGATGCGTATTCTGATGAGACAAAGTAAATGTTAGTTCGATATAAGAAGTTACGTAATCTTTAATATATGACTTAAGGCTGAAGAAAACCCAAATTACAACAAGCTCGTCCCCATTCGGACATTCTCAAAATTCGTCCCATTTTCACTCCGCCCACAACATCAAAAGGGGTGAGAGTCTCACCCCTTTTGAGGTACAACATGAGGCGTCGAACAGGTGTCTGTCTAAGGGTAAAAAACGTGCGTATAATAACTTTCCTATAACTCCGAGGAAAAACAAAATATTTTTAATCGAATCACGTTTAGAGTTGAGGCCGAGAGGTGTTTTATGTGGGGACTGCGCATGGCTATCCAGTTGTAATGGCGTCACATGTTATGGTTCATCATCCGATAGTTTGCCATTTCTTCGTATTTTGTGCCGGGGCGGCCATAATTGGCATAGGGATAGATGCTGATCCCGCCGCGAGGCGTGAAGATGCCTGTGACTTCTATGTATTTGGGATTCATTAAGCGGACGAGGTCTTTCATGATGGTGTTGACACAGTCCTCGTGGAAGTCTCCGTGATTGCGGAAGGAGAAGAGATAGAGCTTGAGTGACTTGCTCTCAACCATGCGTTGGTCGGGCAGGTAGGATATGCGTATCTCTGCAAAGTCGGGTTGCCCTGTGATGGGGCAGAGAGATGTGAATTCGGGGCAGTTAAACTGTACCCAGTAGTCGTTCTCTGGGTGCTTGTTCTGAAAGGTTTCCAGAACTTCAGGTGCATAATCTTGGCGATAGGAGGTGGTGCGGCCGAGTGCAGAGAGGCCTTCAGTGTCTCGCTGGTTTGTCATTTGCTTATATGTCTTTGATGTTAAATGCGTTGTAGCTTATTTTTTCGTCATATACGTCAATATTTTCTATGTTCTTTACATATTGTACGATGCGGATGGTAAGTGGTAGAGCGATGATTTCGTAGAGAGTCTTAGCTATGACTTGTGTAATCATGAGGCCGAGCATAATGTTGAGCGTGAGAACTGGCGCGCCTTGGAACAGGAGCGGAAAGAGGTAGAATGCCAGCGGAAAGAAAATGATGGAGTCGGCACTTTCGCCAATGATGGTGGAGAGGATGGCTCGCAGGGAGAAGTGGTAGGTGAAGTTGCCTTTGTTGCGGTGGCGCATTTTCATTTTGCTCATGATGAGCGCATTGAGAAAAGAGCCGACAATGAAGGCTATGAGGCTTGCCGCGACAATTTGTGGGGCAAAGGCGAACACTTGTTTGAAGGCAACATCGGCTCCTGGCTGGATGGGAGGCAGGGCACACGCGATGCCTCCGAGGGCCATGACGAAGAAGTTCATGGCGAAGCCTACCCAAATGATAAGTCTGGCTTTGCGGTAGCCCCACACTTCGGCTATGACGTCGTTGAGGATGTAGGAGATGGGAAAGACGATGAAACCACACGTCAGGGAAAAGGAATCCCATACTTTGAATACTTTGGTTTCAAGGAGATTGGCTGTCACGAGACAGATACAGAAGAGGATTCCTGCCAGCATGAAGGAAACACTCACTTGCTTTTGGGCATTTTTCATTTGCTCTTGTTTTTTACGAGGTTTGTCAAGCACTCGCTGGTTTTTAACGTGGTAATCTGGTACACGCCTGTTTTTTTACGAGGTAATCAGGCACTCGGAATGCAGCCGTGGCTCATTTCTTTTGGTTTGCCTTGGCAATCTGACTGCAAAGTTAAGAAAAAGGGTGGAGGTGTAGAATAAAAAAGGAAGAAAAGTTTTGTTTCTTCTTTAATTATGGCTATCTTTGCATTATTCTGATAGGCAAGCAGGGGTCCGCATGGATGTCCTGGTTCGCATTTCGAAATAGAATGAATTAAAAACGAAAGATATGAATGATGTGATTAAGAAGGGTGTGGACTGCTTTGTTGTGTATGCCGATGCTGAAACTACGCTGGTAACGCTGAAGCAGTTGAAGGCCGAACCGTTGGTGAACAGGATTTTTGTGCTGATGAAGGGTGAGGAAGAGTGTCCGTTTATAGGTTGCGATGTCATCCGCATTAGCAGTATGGGCAATTCGGATACAATCAGGCAGATTGCCGCTGCGGTTGAAGCGCCTTATGCGTTGGTGTGCTTTTTGCCAGTGAAGATAACGTTGGGCTATCAGGCCATAAGACGAATGGTGTCGGTGTCGGAGAGTGTTGCCCCTGCGGCTGTCTATGCGGACCGCTATCAAGTAAAGAATGGACAGAAGGTTCCTACGCCAACAATGGACTTTTACTATGGCAGTGTGCGCGATGACTTTGACTTTGGCCCAGTCTCGCTGTTCAGTTCTTCGACTCTCAAAATGTATGTGGAGGAGTATCCTGATGCGGCCTACCAGTATTCGTGCTGGTATGACTTGCATCTGTTCTACTTGCGCAGGAAGCGTTTGGCGTCTATCTTCCATGTGCGTGAATACCTCTATACGGAAGAGGCTGTGGATTTGAGAAAGAGCGGAGAAAAGCAGTTTGATTATGTTGACCCTCGCAATAGGGCAGTGCAAATAGAGCGTGAGCAAGTATTTACAAGTCACTTGAAGCATATCGGCGCATATATTGATCCGGACAGTATTGTGGAGGTGTCGGTAGAGAAGCACTCGTTCGATAAGGAGGCGTCGGTCATCATTCCTGTGCGTAATCGCGTGAAGACGATAGAGGATGCCATCAGGAGCGCGCTGTCGCAGAAGACATCGTTTGAGTTTAATGTGCTGGTAGTGGACAATCATTCTACAGACGGTACAAGTGAGGTGATTGCCAAGATGGCCGATTCCGATTCTCGTGTGGTGCACATCGTCCCTCAGCGTGATGATCTTGGCATAGGAGGATGTTGGGGGCTCGCGTTTAATGATAGCCGTTGCGGACGTTTTGCTGTGCAGCTTGATAGCGATGATTTGTACAGCGGACCTGACACGTTGCAGAAGATTGTGGATAAGTTCTACGATGAGCATTGCGGCATGGTGATAGGTTCGTACCGTATGTGCAATTTCCAATTGGAAACCTTGCCTCCTGGACTGATTGACCACCGTGAGTGGACGGATGAGAATGGGCATAATAATGCCTTGAGAATTAATGGGCTTGGTGCTCCCCGTGCCTTTTACACTCCGCTGTTGCGCAAGATAGGTATGCCTAACACATCCTATGGCGAGGATTATGCGGTAGGGCTTGCTTTCAGCCGAGAGTACAAGATTGGACGAATTTATGAGGAGCTTTATCTTTGCCGTCGCTGGGAGGGCAACAGCGACGCTGCGTTGTCGCCAGAGCAGGTGAACAGAAACAATATATATAAGGATAGTTTGCGCACGATGGAGATTGTTGACCGCTGCAGGCTCAATGAGTATTGGCTGGAAGGCATGACAAATGAGCGCATATATCACCTCTTTGAGATGCAGCTCTCTACTTGGATGCTGGCTCGTGAGCATTACAAGCAACTGAAAAATGCGCTTCTCAGCAATTTTGAGATAGATGGTTGCCAGCTTGCCGCTCAGTGCAATCCGGCACGTATCGTATCGACCAATGCGAATATAGACCCTGAAGCACTCAGGCAGCGTCCTTGCTTCCTTTGCGACGTGAACCGCCCAGAGGAGCAATTAAGCTATCCGATGCTGAAGAAGTATCATTTGCTGCTTAATCCTAATCCTATCTTGCCTAAACATTTCACGATTCCGTTGCGTCATCATCGTGATCAGCAAATACTTGGATATTATGAGGATATGATGGAGATTGCTGTGCAGATGAATGGCTTGATGGTGTTCTATAATGGTCCTAAGTGTGGCGCAAGTGCTCCCGACCATCTGCATTTTCAGGCAGGAAGCCGTGGCGTGGTGCCATTGGAACGTGATTGGTTGGAGTATTACCAGCCTCGACGTTCTCGTATTTGGCCTATCAGTGAGGAAGAATGTGTCGAGGCAATTCAATTGGAGGATATTGCAGATAGTACGGGTGTATTCAGCTTGCGCGATTATGTGTGTCCGGGATTTGTGATTATTACCAGAACGCCGTACGCCAACAAGGTGTTGTTTGAGAAACTTTATCACTCTCTGCCAATAGAGGAAGGTCATGCGGAGCCGATGATGAACATTATGTCATGGGTACAATCCAGTTCTTTTGACAATTCGCAGCGTATTGTGAGTATTGTGATACCTCGCTCGAAGCATCGTCCAGACTGCTACTACAAGGGTGAGTCTGAGCAGATGCTGGTGAGTCCGGGTGCACTTGATATGGCAGGCTTGCTGGTTGTTCCTCGTGAAAAGGATTTCCGCAGGATGGATGCTGATATGGCTAAAGAAATCATTCAAGAATGTGGTATTTCCCGTGACGAAGAGCTCGCCACGGCGATGAGATTTAAGGGGGGGGTAATTTTGGAGCAAGAAGCCAAGAAGATGCTTTAAAGAGTCTGATATGGGGCAAGAAGAGCACGTCAGAGTAGGTATAGTCAAGGCAAAAAGTTTGACTGTCATTTTCCATTCGACATATCAGTCGGATGGAAAATGTTTTGTCGGCGAATATACGTTCGTGGCTGATGGCAAGGAACGGATATTCCTGCCTGCAGATGATGATGCTTCTTTTACGCTGAAGGATGTGGTGATAGGGGTGAATTTTCATTGGGAAAGGAAAGAGAGTCAGACGTTTTGCGGAGCTTTGCAACTGTTGGATGAGGATGGATGCGTGGAGGCTGTCAATGTGCTGCCTGTTGAGCAGTATCTGACCAGCGTTATCAGCAGCGAGATGAGTGCCAATGCTTCTCTTGAGTTCTTGAAAGCCCATGCTGTCATCTCTCGCAGCTGGTTGATGGTAATGAAGCGAAGGACAGGAGGTCGGCATGGAACGAAGGCGCTGCATGAACAGGTGAATGAGACCAGCGTTATCAGATGGTATGATAGTGAGGCTCATCAACGTTTTGATGTGTGTGCGGACGATCATTGCCAGCGTTACCAGGGAATAACGCGGGTGTCGAATTCACGTGTGCGTGAAGCTGTTGACGCCACTCGTGGGATGGTGCTTGTTCATGATGGGGAAATTTGCGATGCGCGCTTTTCGAAATGCTGTGGTGGCATGACGGAGATGTTCGAATCATGTTGGGAGGATGTGCCTCATTCTTATCTGGTGGCAAAGAAAGACCCTTATTGCCGTATCAGCGATTCGGCGGTGCTTTCTCGTGTTCTCAATAATTTTGATCAAGAGACTGCGGATTACTATCGTTGGAAGGCTGAATATACGACAGAAGAACTGACTGAATTGGTGTGCAGGAAGTCGGGCTTGGACTTGGGCCGAATCTTGGATATTGTGCCGCTCTCAAGAAGCTTTTCAGGCAGAATCATCTTGTTGAAATTGACAGGTGAAAAACGTAGTGTGGTGGTGGGAAAGGAACTGGAAATCAGAAGGTGGCTTAGTGAGTCGCACTTGTATTCTTCTGCCTTTGAAGTGGAAAAGAAATCGGACGGCTTTGTGCTTCATGGCAAGGGATGGGGGCATGGTGTAGGACTTTGCCAGATTGGAGCGGCTGTGATGGGAGAGCTGGGCAAGTCTTGCGAGGAAATTCTGAAGTTCTACTACCCCGGAACGGAATTGGTGAAGAAATGGTAAGTAAAAGACGACATAGCCCATGGTTTTGGATACCATGCTTGTGTGCCGCAGAAGAGATACCTTTTGCTGTGGTGACCTATGTGGCTCTGCTGATGTTTTTGCAGTTTGGAGCTTCCGAAACGATGGCGGCCGTGTATGGTGGCCTGTTGTTTTTGCCGTTGTTGTTGAAATCATTCTTCTATAACTGGGCGAGAAAGACGGGGTTTAAGTGGCGCATTTATGTGGTTGAATTTCTGGTGTTCTTCTGCCTGATGCAGACAGCCTTTTATCTGAGCGAAAATGCAGTTGAGCGATGGGCGTTGTTTGTGCATTTGTTTGTTCTGTCCATTTTATGTGCTTGGCACGAGCTGTATTCTCGCCTTTATTATCACAGTATGTTACAGCCGCGTGAACAGCATATATTCAGAAGTACAAAGATGGCTGCATCTCTGGTGGCATTGATGCTCACCTATGGATTGCTGATCATTGTTGTAGGTTTTTTCGAGGTGTTCTTTCGTAACTACCAGAAAGCTTGGGCCATGGAGAGTGCTCTGGTGGCAGGCGTGTTTCTGCTCGTTTGTGTGCTCAATATCATCGTGTTGCGGCCTCCTTATAGAATGCATATGCGCCATTTGCAGCAAAGTCCTGGAGAAGAACTTTTGTGTCAACATGAAGGGCATATCTTTGGACGCATACGTCGTAGTCCTCGTGTGCTGGGTGTATTAGCGTGTCTTTTTCTTTTGTTGCTGCCCCAGTCGCTGATGTTCCATGTTCGTGTCTTTTTCCTGATGTCTCCTGTTGAAGATGGTGGATTGGGATGCTCTGTACAGGAGGTGGGATTTGCTCAAGGAACAATAGGAGTGCTTGCCTTTTCTGTGGGGTTGATAATAGGGCGTTATCTCGCCATCGTGAAAGGACAAGACCACCTTTTCTGGCCAGCCTCTGTGGTGCTTACCCTCTCTCCTGGCCTCTATATGCTGATGGCTCTGAACCCTCAGCCTAATAACCTTTTCATGCTCTGCTGCATGACTTTCTTGGCGCAGCTTTTCTTTGGCTTTGGACTTAATGCCTGTATGATGTTCATTTCGTATTTGTCGGGCAATCGCTATGGCAGCATTGTCAACTACATCCATGTTCCTATGGTGGCGGGGTTAATGCTGGTACCCATTATGCTGTCTGGATGGCTGGTGACAAAACTGGGCTATAGTGACTACTTCTTTTTCAGCACATTGCTGGCTCCTGTAGCATGGGTGGTTTTGGCTGTTAACAGAACGAAAGAAAAAATAAGTAATGTATTCATAAATTCGTAAAAAAACAATCGTATGAAAAATAAACCTTATGCATGGGTCCCCAGTCTCTATTTGGGTGAGGCGTTGCCTTTCTCTGCAGTGATGCTCATTTCTGTCATCATGTTTCAGGAACTGGGACTGACTGATGCGCAGATTACTTACTATACTGGTTGGCTCGGACTTCCTTGGGTTATCAAACCAATCTGGAGTCCTATCATTGACAATATGAAAACCAAGCGCTGGTGGATTGTTTCGATGCAGTTTCTCATGGGAGTGGCATTGGCTCTTGTGGCATTTACTCTTCCCTCTGCGTTTTGGTTGCAAGGAACACTTGCAGTTTTCATGCTCATCGCCTTTGCCAGTGCAACGCATGATATTTCTGCTGATGGTTTCTACATCATCGGGCTAACAGACAAAGACCAGGAACTCTATGTGGGTGTGCGCAACACGTTCTATCGTATAGGCATGGTGATTGGGCAGGGCGGACTTGTCCTGTTGGCAGGTTATATGCAGCAAGGTAAGTTTGGAGATGCGCTCCAGTCGCTCACTTCGTCATGGGTGGCTGTTTTCATCATTCTTGGTGTGCTGATGCTTCTTTTGGGATTGTATCATGCCTTCATTCTGCCTAAAGTGGAAACGGTGGTGCATGACCGATTTGATTTTATGGAGCAGATGCGTGAGTTTTGGCTTACGCTGAAAGTATTCGTGACTAAGCCGCACATTATCTCTGCCCTTTGTTTTATTCTGCTGTTCCGTCTTCCTGAAGGCCTTCTTGTGAAGATTGTGCCTCTTTTCCTCAAACGCAGCACTGCTGAAGGTGGCCTTGCCATGAACGATGTGGATTTTGGATTAATCTATGGAACACTGGGTGTCATCGGTTTGCTGCTGGGAGGTTTGTTGGGTGGTTGGATCGTTTCTCGTTGGGGGTTGAAGAAATGTATCTGGCCTCTTGTCTTATGCATCACGCTACCCGATATCGTTTATGTTTACTTGAGCTACTGCCCATCCGAAAGTCTCTGGCTCATTGGCTCATGTGTCTGTGCCGAACAGTTGGGCTACGGACTTGGTTTTGCAGCCTATACACTCTTTTTGGTTCACTTTTCTCGTGGAGAACGTTCTACGGCAGTATTCTCTATCTGCACGGCGGGTCAGTACCTTGGCGGTGTGATGCTTCCTGGCATGGTGTCGGGCCTTATTTCTGATAGCATTGGATACCAGAATTTCTTTTGGCTCATCATGTTGCTCTGTCTTGTCACTTTTGCTGTCACGGCATGGGTTAAGATTGAGGATTAGGATTCTGTTTCATATCATCGTTGCTTTTTCTTATTTGTAACCCTTTATACCAGCACACTGCCTGCATGATATCTAAAACATCATGTACGAAATATTCAAAACACGGTGTTTTAAATATTATGCATACGGTGAACGCGTAGAGGATAGAGTGATATAGATTTTTGGGTATATGTGAGTAAGGAAAATATGCTAATAATAACGGGGACATATCGACTGATGTGCCCCCGTTATTATGTTATTTTCAGCAAATTTCTTGTAAGGTATTGAAAAATTATAAGCCAAGCTTATCTTTGATAGCATTCTTGGCGTCTTCTGCTGCTTTGTCAACAACTTCGTTTGCAGCTTCTTTGGCTTTTTCTTCGGCATCTTCAACAGCTTCCTTTACTTGCTCTTCCGCCTCTTCTATGGCTTCGCTGCCAGCTTCCTTAGCTTCTTCTACAGCTGCTTCTGTGTCAGCAGCAATGTTATTGGCAACGTCTAATGCGTCAGCAGGGATTGCTTTGATGGTTGCAACGATGTTAGAAATAGTTTCGTTGCCAGCTGCAAATTCGTTAATCGTCTCTTCGTTTTCAGCGATGTACTTCTGAACTTTCACGAGATAAGTCTTTGCTTCTTCGATTTTTCCTTCTTTTTGAAGCTGAGTGATGTAGTCCTTTGCCTTTGTGAGAACAGACTTAGCATCTTCTGCGCTTGCAGATTCGATTGCTGTTGAAAGTTCGCTGATGGCTTCGTTTGCTTTTTCTGTTGCGACTGTGGCGATTGAATCTGTTTCAGATCCGCCTTTTGCTGTTCCGTCACATGCAGAGAATGTAATGGTTGCTACTGCCATGATTGCAAGAAAAATCTTTTTCATTTTGTGCTAAATTAAATAGTTAGACAATAATAGATGATAGGTTTAATGATTAAGTTTCCAAACCGTTGCAAAGATAGCGAGTTTTTTCTTAACTTTGCAAGGTCATATCATATTTTACAAAAATGCGAAGTTTTTTTACATATTTAATAGCTTTTTTCAGTTTTCTGCTGACGTTCTCTTGTGGAGAAGACCGTACCTATGAGTATGAAGAGAAAACGAGACATAATCACTGGATGCAGGAAGTAATGCTGGATAAGTATCTATGGGCTGATACGTTAGCGAGTTTTGAACCAGCGTGGAAGAATTATTTTTCCACCCCTTCTCAATTTCTTTCAACTTTGGTAAAGAAGAGCGGTCAGAAAGATACATGGTCGTATGTGGAAATAGATACGTTGAACGAGGATAGTCATAAAAGAGGGAATTTTAACCATATAGATTCTTATGGTTTTGATTTTACGATGATGTCAGACCCTACGGGGCATACAACAAAACAGGTTTTGCGTGTGCTGACGGTTTATCCCAATAGCCCTGCTGAAAGAGCGGGGTTGAAGCGTAACGATTATATATGTTCTTATGATTCTTACAAGATAACAAAGAAGAATATGACAAAGCTTCAAAAGGGATCGGGACGATTGCTGGAAGTTTGCCATTTGGCTGAAAACCAATCGGATGCTACGCTTTACTGGAATGATACATTGATGGTCTCTTTGGGAGCGTCTGGGTATGTGGAAGATGTGGCTTTTCCTGTGGTGAGAGTGTTGGAGGTTGAAGGCAAGAAGATTGGGTATCTGATGTGTACTCGACTGTTGGAATCTCCTGTCGAGAAAGGATTGGAAGACAGTGGCGTTTATCGAGAAATGCTGGATGCTGCGATGGCTCAGTTGAAGGCGTCAGGTGTAGAGGAAATGGTGCTGGATTTGCGTTTGTGCAATGATGGAACGATTGAGATGGTTCAGCGATTAGCAAGTTATGTAGTTGAACCCCAAAAACTTTCTACAATGTTTGCTAAAACGCTTTGGAATCATTCAAATACCTCAAATAACAGAGAATATTTCTACGACCCATCTGTTGAAAATTTAGGGTTGAGTCGTGTTTGTATTCTTACGGGTGCCTATACGCAAGGGGCTGCAGAGTGGCTTATCCATGCATTGCGACATACGATGGGGGCTAATAATGTTGTTTTGATAGGCAAGGCTACGGCTGGACAGAATGTGATGACGGCACAGGTGGCGCATGAATATTACATCCGTTTGTTTCCTGTTGTGGCGTATGTCGCAGATGGTGAAGGAAATTATGACTATGGAAGTTTGAAACCGACTGTCGAAGTCGATGAGTTTTCTTTCTTGAATCTGGGAGAATATGGCTCAATGGATGACGTTTTGCTATATACAGCAGTGGATTATATACTGAGCGGGAGTCAAAATGACAGTCTGTGGGATTAAAAATCAGACAAATTGGCATGATTAGATAAATGGAATGATAGTTGCAGGCTGTTAAGGTGATAAACAACTAAAACCTAAAAAACTGCAACTATGAACTTCATTAATCAAAATCAAAATGGCCAGCAACCGACTGGCAAAGAGGTTCTTGAAAGGTATGCAACGAACCTCGTAGAACGTGCTAAGAATGGAAAGCTTGATCCTGTCATAGGTCGTGACGAGGAAATCAGACGAATTTTGCAGATTCTTAGTCGACGAACCAAGAATAACCCTATACTGATTGGTGAGCCAGGTACAGGTAAGACTGCTATAGTGGAAGGGCTTGCTGGGCGTATTGTACGCGGAGATGTCCCAGAGAATCTCAGAGACAAGCAGCTTTATTCGTTGGATATGGGTGCTCTCATTGCTGGTGCCAAATATCAGGGTGAATTTGAAGAGCGACTTAAAGCCGTGGTAAAAGCCGTTGTGGAAAGCGAAGGGCAAATTATTCTTTTCATCGATGAAATTCATACTCTTGTTGGAGCCGGGCAGACGAGTGGGGCGATGGATGCAGCCAACATCCTCAAGCCTGCTTTAGCGCGTGGAGAATTGCGTTCCATTGGTGCTACAACTCTTGATGAATATCAGAAGTACTTTGAGAAGGACAAGGCATTGGAACGTCGATTCCAGACGGTAATGGTTGATGAGCCAGATGTGCCGTCCTCTATCTCTATTCTCCGAGGTTTGAAAGAACGTTACGAAAATCATCACAAGGTGCGTATTAAGGATGAAGCGATTATTGCTGCTGTCGAACTCAGTAACCGTTACATTACAGACCGTTTTTTGCCAGATAAAGCGATTGACTTGATGGATGAGGCGGCTGCAAAGCTTCGAATGGAACGTGATTCAGTGCCTGAACAGCTTGATGAGTTAATCCGAAGACTGAAACAGTTAGAGATTGAACGTGAAGCAATTAAGCGTGAAGGTGACAAGAAAAAACTCGCAGAACTGAACAAAATTATCGATACGCTCAAGGCTGATGAACAGAAACAACGAGAAAAGTGGGAAGGAGAGAGGGCTTTGCTGAATCAGATTCAGAGTGATAAGCAACAGATGGAACAGCTGAAGTTTGAAGCTGATAAGGCGGAACGCGAAGGTAATTATGGTCGTGTTGCGGAAATTCGTTATGGAAAACTTCAGCATCTAGAGGAGGACATTAAAGCTGTTCAAGAGAAATTGGCAGAAGCCCAAGGTGGGGAAGCGCTTGTGAAAGAGGAGGTTGAAAGCGAAGACATAGCTGATGTGGTAAGTCGCTGGACAGGCATCCCTGTTAACAAGATGCAAACTTCGGAACGTGCAAAACTCGTTCATTTGGAAGAAGAACTTCATAAACGGGTGATAGGTCAAGATGAGGCTATTCGTGCAGTTTGTGACGCTGTTCGTCGTAGTCGAGCAGGATTTCAAGACCCCAAACGACCTATTGGTTCTTTCATTTTTTTAGGTACTACGGGTGTTGGTAAAACCGAGTTGGCAAAAGCTTTAGCCGACTATCTCTTTGATGATGAAACGATGATGACGCGTATTGACATGAGTGAATACCAAGAGAAGTTCAGTGTGACTCGACTCATTGGAGCACCTCCTGGCTATATCGGTTATGAAGAAGGAGGTCAACTCACTGAGGCTGTGCGCAGAAAACCTTATTCTGTTGTACTTTTCGACGAGATTGAGAAGGCGCATCCAGACGTGTTCAATACGTTGTTGCAGGTGCTTGATGATGGCCGTCTGACTGACAATAAAGGACGTGTGGTTAACTTCAAAAACACAATTATCATCATGACCAGCAATGCACAACGTGAGCAGCTTCGTAACATCTTCCGTCCTGAATTTCTTAATCGTATTGATGACATCATTACTTTCTTTCCGCTTGATGAAACCGAGATTCAGCAGATTGTAAACTTACAGATAGAAAAGGTGGTCAAAATGCTTGCGCAGAATGGAATCGTGCTTAAGGTTTCCGATGATACTATAGCATTAATTGCTAAGGCTGGCTATGATCCGCAATTTGGAGCGCGTCCTGTTAAACGAGCTATTCAAGAAAAATTGCTGAACGAACTCAGTATGCGTATCATTAGTGGGGAATTTGTTCACGAGAAGCCTGTCTGTGTCAAAGCAAATGGCGAGGAACTTGTATTTGAACAATGAGGTTGGCGGACTTTGTCCTATACGAAATAGGGAAAATCCCATTGCAGTGTGACAGAGATTCTATACCTTTGTATCGTGAAATCAGAACATTTATGAAACGGAATCTGAAAACACGGAATTTATTCACTTTAACAAGATAAAAATGAAAAAATTATTTACAATTGTAATGGTTTGTGCACTGCTCAGCAGCTGTGGCTCAGACGAGAAAAAAGTTGAAGGAAATGTTGGAAATATAAAAGGCGACTGGCTGATAGAAGAGGCTATGGGTAAAAGTACGTCAGGTGGCGAAAAGGAAGCTTTTATCAGTTTTGGCGAAGATGGAAAATTCAATGGAAACACGACTGTCAATTCATTTTTTGGCGAATATAGTGTTGTCGTTGAAGGAGACAGCCTGAAGCTTAGTAATATTGGGATGACACGCATGATGGGTCCTACTATGGAAATCGAGGATGCTATTGTAAAGGCTCTTGGCAGCTATAGCACAGTGAATGTGTCTGATAGTACAGCTGTAATGCTGGACGAAAAAGGCGAGGAAGTGTTGAAACTTCGCAAGAAGTAATGCTTCAATTCATCTTTTGATAGGTATAAAAATGAAACGGCGGTACAGAATCTGTATCGCCGTTTCATTTAATAGTTTGTTGTAATGTAAATAGTTATGCGTTGGCATCTTCGGAAGTTTCTTCTTGGTTTTCTTCTTCCTTGTTTACAAATTCTGTTATTCCATTGTTTACAAGAATGTTGTACCATGAAAGCACTTTGCGCATATCAGATACTCGAACTCGATCTGTGTCGTAGCTAGGGAGAACTTTTGCAAAGAACTCGATGATGTCATTCTGATCTGCTTTCTTTGGCGAGAGGTCAACGGCCTTTCCTTCGTAGTTCTGTTTGATTGAGTCGAACACGGATGCAAGGCTTACTTCGTTGTCATCATTTGTGTAGATAGAGATGTCGCCCAAAGAAACAACTTGGTCGGCGCCAAAAGCAGGCATACGCTTCTTTTGTGCGTCAATTGTTTCAACGATGAGGTTGTTTGTGCCACGTGATACGAGCTTGTAAAGCCCGGGTTTGCCAGAAATGGCGAGAATTTTCTTCATCATAATTTTATTTTTAATTTTTACGATTTTACAATATTATTATATTTATTTTTTCTTTTGTGATGTAGCAATTTGGGAGAGTATAAACTCTATTTGTTCTTCTATATTTGTGGTTCCGTCATTAATGATGCAAAAGTCTGCATAACGGCGTTTTTCTTCTTCATCCATTTGCTGTGCCATACGGGATTTTATTTGTTGTACAGTGGAATTGTCACGTATGGTGGCTCTTTCCAAACGGACCTCGATAGGGGCATAGACTTCTATTGTTTTGTCAACAGACTTGTCGAAACCAGATTCGAATAGCAATGCGCTCTCTTGAACAACGATGTCAGTATTCTGTTTGTTTGTCCAGTCTATAAAATCTTGTTTGACAACGGGATGCACGATACAGTTGATAACCGCAGCATTTTTTTTACTGGCGAATAGAAATTTTGCAATGGCAGGTTTGTTCAGGACTTTATCGTGGGTGTATGCATCTTTTCCGATGACTTGTATAAGTTTCTCCCTTATTAGAGGGTTGTCTTTCATCAGTCTTTTTGCTTCTTCATCGCAATTGTAAACAGGTATTCCTCTCTGCCTTAATAAATTGCAGATGTATGATTTCCCTGCACCGATTCCACCTGTGATTCCTATTTTAATCATTCCGAAGCTTGTTCTATGACATATTCCACTGATTCTGGGGAAATGCGGAGGTTGCGAATGTTGGAAGGCTGTTGGCGTACATATAACTTGCAGTAATCCGTGCCTTCTTTGATGTCTTCATAGTTGGCAACAAGAACGAAATCTTCTGCTGTGATGTTATCGTAGAGTGTTGAACTGACCAGAAAGATTACTTTTGCATTGAGAGGGAATGTACGCATTATTTTGTTTTTGGGGACATTCTCGCATCGGACAGGTACAGATATGATTTTGTCCGTGAAAATGTCAACGCAAATTTCAGCATTGATGGTATCGGGTGACACTTTTACACCTCGTGGCTCCACCAATGCCAATCGGGTGTTGATGGTGTCTTCGACTTCTTTATAAGTGATATTTTCTGTTTCTATACTGTTGATATTCTTGTAAATATCTTCTGGCGCATATACGTCAACAGAGTCGGGATGTAAAATGGTGCCACAATGGAATCGACCGCCAGTGGTTGAAATGCTGCCTTTGAAAATAACTGGTACACGTTTGTGTTGTCCGTTGGAATAAAATACTTCTACTTTGTTAGGAATGCTGGATTTATAGGTCATTCCTGTTGGCTTTACTTTCTGTGCAGCACGGCGGAAATTGTTTGCATCAATAATGATTTTTCCATTTCCGCTGTCTATTTCTTTGAAACTGATGGTTAATTCTCTAACTTCATTTATCATGAACTTATAATAGAATGCGTTCCATCCTTTGCTGGCATAGTTTACGCTCACTTCTTGAGGCATATCACTCGTATAGATGACATCCTTGGGCATATCAGCAATGTTGAGTTTGTAGGTGAGACTGACTTCGGATGTCTCTTTGACTGATTGCATGAACCAGAATGCGATTGATATGATGAAGAATATCAAGAACACAAGAAAATTGCGATTGATTTTGACCAACCGCAATCTTCTTAATATAACTTTTGTGAAGTCTGCAAGCATTTGAATTTTAGTGTATTGCAAATGGACAGATTATTGCTGCTGTGGCTGCTGACTGCCTTCTGCGTATACGTAATTGCGGTCTATCTGTATAGTCACGCCTTTAGAAACTTCGATGGTGAGGTAAGGAAGCCCCTCGTTGAGTGACTTTACAGTGCCATACACACCGCTAGCAGTGATAACTTTGCTGCCGATAGTGAGGCTTTTACGGAAATTCTCAATTTCCTTCTGACGCTTGCGCTGTGGTCTTATCATGAAAAAATAAACGATGACAAACATGGCAACAATCATGATAATCATGCTCCAGTCGAAGCCGCCTTGTGCAGCACCTGCTGCTTGAATGGGAGTAAACATAGTTTTCGAGTTTGTTATTTTAATTAATAATAATGTATATTTTCTATGGAGAATTAAGCCTTAGTGAGTTTGTTCTCCTTTTTCAGCATCTTTGCTACAGAATCGATAATTCCATTGACGTAGCCGGAACTTTTAGGAGTGCTGTACCATTTGGCTATTTCCACGTATTCGTTGATGGTGACTGATATCGGAATCTGAGGGAAACTAAGGAGTTCCGCGATAGCTATTTGCATGATGATGACATCCATGTATGCTAATCGGTTGAATTCCCAATTCTTGACACATCGTCCGATGAGTGAACGGTAATACTCGTCGTTCATGATGGTTCTGCGGAAAAGACGGATGGCGTATTCTTGGTCTTCCATGTCTCTGTATTCAGGAACCAGTTCTTGGTTCGCACCATTTTCCGGGCTGAATTTCTTGATGGTCTTAAGAACGAATGTGTCAACGATATCTCTGTCGTCATTCCAGTAAAGGCTTTGTTCTTCAAGGATGTCGTCAATACGCTCATCTTTCATGATGATGTTTTTGTAGATTTTGCGCCAAACTTCCCTGTCATCGGCATACGTGACTTCTTCCATCTGCATATACTCTTGATAATATTCGCTTTGGAGAATGTCAGCGTATAGTTTTTTGATATAATCAATATCGTTGTTCCAAGATTTCTTCTTGGTCTCCACAAATTCTTGAAGTTGCTTGTTTGCCTCAAGCTGTGCCGTGAATTGGTTATCTGCAAAACGGTGGCTAACCATTTCGTCGATATGCCCAATTTTGTTCATCTTCTCCTTTTCTTCAACCTGCTTGTAGGCATGACGAGAAACGCTTACCATAAGTAGCAGCATATAGTTGTATAGGTCGTATGCTTTTGACAGGCTGAACAGAAGTTCTTTCTCTGCAGTATCAATGCTTTTGTCGTTGTTCTGATAGTAAGCGTACATGAGCTGTACGATTTTCAGACGAATGAGTGAACGATTAATCATAAAATCAAAAAACTCTTTTTTTGTTTGCTAATGAATAAAATGCCAAATCAGGCTCTGTTTTGCTTTTACTTGCTAAGTAATGGATTTGACTGCAAATTTAGTGATTTTCTCTGAATTTTCGGAGCTTTTTGTGATAATGATTGAACGAAAATGAAAAAAAGGGCTGAAAATCTTGTGTAAAAGAAAAATAATTGACAATTTTGTAACAAAAAATAACGCATATACTAAAAAACAACACTAAAACTGATGATTATGGGAGAAACTGACAAAGACCTCGTTTTTTCGGAAAGCGTCAAGGCGGGTAAGCGCATCTACTATTTTGATGTGAAGCAGAGCAGAAATGGTGATAGATACATTGCTATCACTGAAAGCAAAAAAATTAATGAAGGAACATTTGAAAATCCTCGTTTCGTGTTTGAGAAGCACAAGCTGTTTCTTTATAAAGAAGATTATGAGAAATTTGTTGATGCATTGACAAGAACGCTGGAAATTGCAAAAGGGAATGCACCTGCGCTACAAACAGTAGAAAGTGCAGTAGAGACTCCTGTCTTGGATGAAAATGTTGCTGTGGCAGTGGAAAGTCCTACAGGTGAAAGTGAAGTTCTAGAAGAAAAGGCAGAAAAAAAGAGTTTTCTTGATAAGGTGAAAGATATATTCTGATATTTAGAGATTCGGAATTTTACATCTTTTTACACGAAAATTATCGAATTAAGATTTGAATGCGAAAAAAAAAGGTAAAACTTTTGTGGGTTTCTGCAAAAGTTGTACCTTTGTGCCGCTTTTTTGGGCAACACATAGACTCGTTTTGTAAAATGGGTCATCGTGTGATGGCGAATTAAGCGCTAAAATGCAATGCGGGAGTATTTCTCTAAATTGCAAAAACAGACTTAATTTATAGTAACACAAAACATTTCAGTAAAATGAGAGAAATTACAATCAATGCACAGGCTCGTACTGAGTTTGGCAAGAAGGCAAGCAAAGAGCTTCGCCGTGCAGGTCTGATTCCTGCTGTTTTCTACGGAGTTGAAAAAGACGAGAAGGGTCTTCCTGTAGCAAAGTCAATTCAGATTTCTGAAAAGGAATTGGCAAAGCTTCTTTACACTCCCAATGTTTACATTGTTAATCTCGTTGTAGAAGGAACTCCAGTAAAGGCAATCCTCAAGGATCTTCAGTGTGATTTCGTGACAGATCGTCCAGTACATGTTGACTTCTATCAGATTACAGAAGACAAGCCTGTTGTGTTCGAAATTCCTGTTAAACTCAATGGTCTTGCAGAGGGTGTACGTGCCGGTGGTAAGCTTGCGCTCAGTGTTCGCAAACTTGCTGTAAAGGCTCTTTATACTCAGTTCCCTGATACTCTTGATATTGATGTTACAAACTTGGGTCTTGGTAAGTCTATGAAGGTTGGCGCACTTTCTTACGAGGGCCTCGAAATAATCACATCTAAGGAAGTTGTTGTTTGTGCAGTCCGCATGACTCGTGCAGCTCGTGCTGCACAAGCTGAGGCAGCTGCAGGCGGCAAGAAAAAATAATAGAGAAAGTGACATTTACAAGAGTGTATCCGTGGTCTTTGGACTTCTGATACACTCTTTTTATATTATGTGGTTGGTGGATTTATTTCGGCGTAAGAAGTCGGAAACAGCAGATTGCAGTATGAAATACTTGATTGTCGGTTTAGGTAACATAGGTGGCGAGTATGTCGGGACACGCCATAACGTGGGTTTTCGTATTATTGATGCATTTGCTAAAAAGCAGAATGCCGAATGGACAGATAAGCGTTACGGGGCTATTGCTAAAACTCGCGTGAAAAATGCAGAATTAATTCTTCTTAAACCGTCAACGTTTATGAATCTTTCGGGGCAAGCCGTGCGCTATTGGGTACAGCAGGAAAAGATACCTGTAGAAAACATCCTTGTTATTGTAGATGATTTGAGCCTTCCTGTTGCCAAAATACGTATGCGTGGCAATGGTAGTGCAGGTGGACATAACGGATTGAAAAACATAGAGTCGTGCATGATGACGCAGAATTATGCTCGTGTTAAATTTGGAATAGGAAATGATTTTCCGAAAGGAGCACAAGTTGACTTCGTTTTAGGTACTTTCAGTGAGGAAGATAATAAACTAATAGAGGAGAAAATGGATTATGTGAGTGAGATGATAAAAAGTTTTTGTCTGCAAGGCTTAGTACGAACGATGAACCAGTTTAACAAGAAATGATATGGAAGCTCGATTGGATAAGTGGCTTTGGGCTGCACGAATATTTAAGACGCGTACGATTGCTGCCGATGCATGCAAGAATGGGCGTATTTCCATTGCAGGTGTAAAACAGAAGGCCTCGAAGATGATTAAAGAAGGCGATGTCATTGAAGTACGTAAGCCTCCAGTCACATATTCTTTTAAGGTCCTCAAAACCATACAGAATCGTGTGGGAGCTAAACTTGTGCCAGAAGTGCTTGAAAACGTGACTCCTAAGGAGCAACTTGAACTTTTGGAAATGAACCGTATCAGTGGCTTTGTCGGTCGTGCACGTGGAACAGGACGTCCAACAAAGAAGGAACGTCGAGATCTTGATGAATTTATTCAGCCAGTTTTTTTGGGAGATTTTGACTTTGATTTTGATGATGAAGAGGGTGACGAATTTGATGATTCGTTTTTTGAAGAAGAATAATTTTGAGATAGAAATAACGTACCCCTCGGGTTCAATGCACCGCACCCCTCGGGTCCGACATATCGGACCCGAGGGGTGCGGTGTTATGTTCATATAAAAAAGAATGTTTTGTACTAGGAGGGATTATTTTCCTAATTCTTGTTCTGTGATTTTACAGATGTTTACCACGGTCATCATCGCTTTTTCCAGACTTTGTACGGAACAGAATTCATGAGGACCGTGAAAGTTTAGGCCACCAGCGAAAATATTGGGGCAGGGGAGACCTTTGAAAGAGAGCTGTGCGCCATCAGTTCCCCCGCGGATTGCCTTGATTTTTGGAATCATGCCCGCTTCGGCAATAGCTTGTTTGGCGATGTCGATGATGTACATTTTGTCTTCCAACTTTTCGCGCATATTGTAATACTGATCTTTCAGTTCCAGTGTGGCAACCTCGCCATATTTTTCGTTGATAGCTTCTACTATATCAAACATTTCTGCTTTTCTGCTTTCGAAGAATTCGCGGTCATGGTCCCGGATGATGAAAGAGAGTTGCGCTTTCTCTACAGTCCCGCTGATGTTGAGCAAATGAAAAAAACCTTCGTATCCTTCTGTATGCTCAGGGGTTTCCTCGATGGGGAGCATGCTGGCTAATTCTGTGGCAATGCGTGCTGCGTTTATCATCTTATCTTTGGCGTAACCAGGATGTACGGAGCATCCGTTGATGGTGATGCGGGCTGAAGCTGCATTGAAATTTTCAAATTCTATTTCGCCCACTTCGCTGCCGTCCATGGTGTAGGCGAATTCGCAGCCAAATTTTTCCACATCAAAGTGATGCGCACCAAGCCCAATTTCCTCGTCAGGATTGAAGCCTACGCGTATTTTCCCATGCTTGATGTCGGGATGCTTTTGTAAATAGGCCATCGCTTGTACGATTTCGGCAATGCCGGCTTTGTCATCTGCGCCAAGTAAGGTGGTGCCATCTGTCACAATGAGGTCTTCTCCTTTGTGGGCAAGTAGCTCGGGGAATTTTTCCACGGAAGTGACTAGGCCTTTGGATAAGATGATGTCGTTCCCGTCATAATGGGTGACGATGCTTGGTTTCACGTCTGTTCCCGAAGCGTCAGGGCTCGTGTCCATGTGGGCTATGAATCCAATGGTGGGAACCTGTTTGCTGGTATTGGAAGGGAGAGTGGCGTAAAGATAGCCAAGTTCATCCAGTTCAACGTCTTGCAAACCTTCCCTGATAAGTTCTTCTTTGAGATATTGTGCAAAGACACGCTGTTTCTCCGTAGATGGAGTTGTATGAGTCTCTTCCGACGATTGTGTGTCGAATGAAACATAGTTTAAAAATCTTTCGACGATGTCCATTCTGTAATTTTTTGTATAGTAGTAAATTTTGAAAAGATTGGGAGTCTGCTGAATAGGAAAGAGTGTTGAATGTCTTTCGTGATTTTTATTGTATTACAGGTCTATGCTCCTCCTTTTGATTGCGAAATTAAGGAAAAAACTTCGTATATATATGCTTTATCCGTAAATTATTGTTAACTTTGTACGATTTTTGTAATTTTTAATAAAATAAAAGATATAGATTTTCCGTTATATGTAAGTAAGACATGATGGAAAGCCGTGAAAGATGAACTTAGAGATGGAATCAGTAAATATAGATGGAATGACTGGATTAGAGAGAGTCTTGAAGCGTGTGGGTGATGTGGTGGGGGCAATACTTTTGTTAATTGTTTTGTCGCCTGTGCTTCTTTTTATCTATCTGCGTCAAAAGATTAGTGTAAAAGGGCCAGCAATTTATAGCCAGGAACGTATAGGAAAGGGTGGTAAACCTTTTAAGATTTATAAGTTCCGTACGATGGTTGTCGATGCAGAAAAAGAAGGAATTCCCATGTTGGAGCAAGAAGATGATCCTAGATTGACAAAATTCGGTAAATCTCTGCGTAAGTGTCATTTGGACGAATTGCCGCAAATTTGGAATGTGTTGAAAGGCGAAATGTCTTTTGTTGGTTATCGTCCTGAAAGAAAGTATTTTATAGATCAAATAATGAAGCATAATCCAGATTATCAGTTGTTGTATCAAACAGCCCCAGGTATTACTTCGATGGCTGCGATAAAGAATGGATACACGGATACGATGGATAAAATGCTTGTAAGGCTTGAGATGGATCTTGACTATCTGAAAAATCGTAGTTTATTGCTTGATTTGAAGATAATTTTTCAAACATTTTTTAATATCTAATTATTAGAATATCAATCATGAAGAACATTCTTGTTCACAAACTTCTTTTTCTGTTTTGTTTTATTTTTGTGTGCTTGCCTGTTTTTTCGCAGTCGATGACTGATGAGCAGGTCATTAGATTTGTACAGCAAGAGAAAGATAAAGGTTCTACTCAGCAGCAAATTGTAAGCAAATTGTTGCAACGAGGAGTGACAACTGCGCAGTTGCGTGAGATACGTAAGAAGTATGAAGCAGAACAGGTAAATCTGGGTGCCTCTGATTTGACAGGTAAAGATGCTCGGAAAACGGTGACACGTATGCGCCAAGAAAGGCAGGAACGTGGTGAACAGGGGCAGATGCAGAATAACTATATGATTCAGTCTCAATTCCGGAAACAGAATCGTTTTTATGGTACAAGAGAAGAACGTGAGGCTGCGCTAAATGAAGAAATTGCTTTCATGGATATTGATTCGTTGATATATTATCAGAATCTTTTTGACGAAAGTGAGAATGAGGTTTTTGGACGAAATATCTTTAATAATGAGATACTTACTTTTGAGCCCAACATGAATATGGCTACTCCTGCAAATTATCGTTTAGGAGCTGGAGATATGGTGATTATTGATGTGTGGGGGGCTTCTCAAGAAACAATTCAGGAAACAATTTCTCCAGACGGAGTTATTGTAATAGACGGAGTTGGACCTTGCAAGATTGGAGGAATGAGCGTTGCAGAAGCTTCTTCTTATCTGAAAGAACAATTAGGGAAATTTTATTCTGGTTCCAATATTCAGTTGGCAATAGGGGAGACTCGCAGCATTCAGGTGCAGGTGATGGGAGAGGTGAAAATGCCTGGAACTTATACGCTTAGCTCATTGTCATCCGCTTTTAACGCTTTGTATGCTGCTGGTGGAATTAGCGATATAGGTACGTTGCGTGACATTAAGGTATATCGCCAGAGTAAATTGGTCGCAACAATTGACGTATATGATTATATCATCAATGGTAATGCACAAGGGGATATTCGACTGGATGACAATGATATTGTTGTTGTCGGTCCATACGATGCTTTGGTTGAGATTCGAGGAAAAGTAAAACGTCCGATGTTTTATGAGATGAAGAAGAACGAGAGTTTATCTTCATTATTATCATATTCGGGAAGTTTTTCAGGAGATGCTTACAAGAAGAATATTCGAGTAACTCGTAAAAACGGAGCGGAATATTCTATATATACGGTAGGTGAATTTGATTGGAATAGTTTTAGCATGTCAGATGGTGATTCTGTTTTTGTGGACAGTATCATTCCTCGCTATTCTAATATGGTGGAAATTCGTGGAGCTGTCTTCCATAGTGGGAAGTACCAAATGGATGGGCAAATTAATACGGTAAGAGAACTTGTAAAAGCTGCGGAAGGATTACGCGAGGATGCTTTTACAGCTCGTGCAGTGATGCATCGTCAGAAAGAAGATTTAACATTGGAGGTGCTTGCTGTTGATATTAAAGGCATAATGGATGGTTCTGTTGCTGATATTCCTCTCAGGAAAAATGACGTATTGTTCATTCCAAGCAAGCTTGAAATGGAAGGAGAGCGTACATTATCAATTATGGGTGAAGTTCATTATCCAGGAGTTTACGTTTATGCAGCAAATACGGCTCTTGAAGATTTGGTTCTTCAAGCTGGCGGCTTGACAGATGCTGCTTCTGCTGTAAAAGTAGATGTCTATCGACGAATCAATAATCCAAATGCTATGGAAGATGATGAAAATCTGATAGAAACGTTTTCTTTTGCATTGAAGGATGGTTTTGTGATAGATGGAGAACCTGGATTCATTCTTGAGCCTTATGATCAGGTTGTTGTAAGACAGACCCCTGTTTATGCAGAACAGCAGAATGTGGAAATATCAGGTAGTGTGAATTTTGCTGGGTTGTATGCCATGACAAATAGAAACTATAAATTGTCAGATTTGGTAAACGCAGCAGGGGGGCTTAGTTCGTTTGGTTATGCGAAAGGTGCTCGTCTTGAAAGGAAAATGACGGAAGAGGAACGCAAACAGCAAGAAGAGTCTTTGCGGGCTGCACAAATTGCACTTTATGAAGAGTCTATGCAGAGTGAAAATAAGAATTTTGATTTGAATCGTGCAGATTCTCTGCTCTTGATGAAACTTGATGTCGGTAACTCTTTCCCTGTTGCTATTGACTTGGAAGAAGCATTGAAAAATCCAGGAGGTGAAGAAGATATTACTTTGCGTGAGGGTGATAAACTCATTATTCCTCAGTATTCTTCCACAGTTAAGATTAGTGGTGATGTAATGTACCCAATATCAATGAACTATAAGGAAGGGGAATCGCTTAAATATTACATCAAACGTGCTGGTGGATATGGCGATAATGCACGGAAAAACCGAGTTTATGCTGTGTATATGAATGGTTCTGTAGAATTGATAAGTCATTCAAGTAAAAAAGCGATACAACCAGGCTGTACAATCGTAGTCCCATCGAAAGAACAGAAGAATAAGATGACCACAGCCGAATATGCGGCAATGGGAACTTCTGCGGCATCAATTGCTACGATGATGGTCACAATCGCAAACATCTTGAAGTAAAATCCTGATGATGAACGAAAAATATGATTTTCTGATAGTGGGAACAGGGCTTTTCGGTGCGGTTTCTGCCTATCTGTTGAAAAAGAAAGGATATTCTATCCTGATGATAGATAAGCGAGATCACATAGGAGGTAATGTGTATACAGAGAATGTCAGAGGCATAAACGTTCATAAGTATGGCGCTCATATCTTTCATACTGACAATAAGGAAGTTTGGCAATTTGTTAATAGTTTTGTTGAGTTTAATCGCTACACAAATTCTCCTGTTGCATGCTATAAGGGACATCTGTACAATTTGCCTTTTAATATGAATACTTTCTATCAGATGTGGGGGGTGAAAACACCTGAAGAGGCAAGGAAAAAGATAGAAGGACAAAAGAATGAATATCATGTAAATAGTCCTCAAAATCTTGAAGAGCAGGCGATAAGTTTGGTAGGTAAAGATATTTATGAGATTCTCATCAAAGGTTATACTCAGAAGCAATGGGGACGTAAATGCTCCGAACTTCCTGCTTTTATTATCAAACGTTTGCCTGTTCGATTTACATTTGACAACAATTATTTTAATGACAAGTATCAGGGTGTCCCTAATGGGGGGTATACTTTGTTGATAGAGAAGATGATAGAGGGATGTAATGTGCATCTTAGTATAGACTATTTTGACCATAAAGAAGAATTAGATGCTTGCGCAAATCGTGTGATATATACAGGAGAAATAGATAAATATTTTGGTTATAAGTATGGTCATCTTCAGTATAGATCTGTTTCTTTTGAAACCGAATTGTTGGAAAATGTGGAAAATTATCAGGGTAATGCCGTAGTTAACTATACGGATGTTGAAACACCTTATACACGCATCATTGAACATAAGCATTTTGAGTATGGAACTCAGCCCGATACGGTTATTTCACGTGAATACAGTAAAGAATGGCTTCCTGGCGATGAGCCTTATTATCCTGTCAATGACGATAAAAATATGGAACTTTATGCTAAGTATAAAGCTCTTGCAGATGCTCAGGAAAAAGTTTTTTTTGGTGGACGCTTGGCAGAATACAAGTACTATGATATGCACAAAGTGATAGAACGGGCGATGGAAATGGTTGCTCATTTTTAATGACAGATGAAAATTCTTCATATCATATCATCTCTTGAACTTGGCGGAGCGCAACGTTTGCTTTCAGATATGCTGCCCATTATGGCGAAGCAGCATGATGTTTCTTTGTTGGTGAATGTGCAGATGCATAATGAATTACAGGAGAAAATAGAAAAGGCAGGTGTTCATATTATCTCTTTAGAAAAGGCAGATGTCTATAGCTTTAAGAATATTTGGCGAATTGCGAAAAATATGAGAGGAATGGATGTTGTTCATGTACATTTGTTCCCCTCTTTATATTGGGTGGCATTAGCCAGCCTGTTTGTTCCAGCAAGGCTTATATATACAGAGCATTCAACGTCTAATAAAAGACGAGGTAAATGGTATTTTAGACCTGTGGAGAAATTCATATATAATCGTTATTCTAAGATAGTAGCTATTAGTCGACCTGTATGTAAGGCACTTGCGGAATGGATTAGAAAAACTCCTAATAGTAACAAGTTTGATGTAGTGGAAAACGGAATAGATTTATTCCATTTTATATCAATTCGTGATGGAGTTTTTAATCCGAAAAAGATTATTATGGTATCTCGATTTGCTAAATCAAAAGATCATTTTACTGTCATAAAAGCGATGCAATATATACCTACAGATGTACAATTGATATTTGTAGGAGATGGTGAAACGATGCCTGCGTGTAAAAAGCTTGCAGAAAATATAGGAGTGGATGATAGGGTACATTTTGTGGGGGCACAATCAAAGGTGTCTTCGTGGTTAAGTGAGTCTTATATTGGAGTGCAGTCTTCTCATTGGGAGGGATTTGGACTTACTGCTGTAGAAATGATGGCAGCGGGTTTGCCAGTTATTGCGTCAAACGTGGAAGGGTTAAAGCAAGTTGTTGATGGTGCTGGTGAATTGTTTACCTGTGGTGATGAAAGAGAACTTGCTCAAATTGTTAATTTGCTTTTGAATGATGAGGATATGTATAAAGAAATGCAGCAGAAGTGCTTATCACGTGCAAAACTTTATGATATTCATACAACGGTAGAAGCATATTTGAAAATATATAAGGAGGTTTCAGTATGAAGAAGTTGTTGATGGTGGTGAATGAAGACCGATTCTTTCTAAGCCACAGAAAAGATATTGCATTGAAGGCGCAGATGGAAGGGTTTGACGTGAAGATTGTTTGTAAAGACACGGGAAGATCGGAAGAGTTATGTGCATTAGGATTGTCTATGATTGAATTACCAATCAATCCTACTGGTACGAATTTGAGAGAAGAGTTTGCAACGATGTTTTTTTTATTGAAGCTCTATCGTTCGGAACAGCCTGATATTGTCCATCATGTTGGTTTGAAAAATATTTTGTGGGGAGGAATTGCCGCAAAGCTTGCGAAAGTGAAAGGTGTAGTTAATGCGGTTTGTGGATTAGGAGTTTTGTTTGCAGGCGAACAACCATCTTTTATGGCTCGTGCAATAATGCGCGTAATGGCTGTGGCAAATAGAGGAATGAATGTATCTGAAATATTTCAGAATAGAGATGATATGCAACTTTTTATATCCCATGGAGTTGTGAAGCCTTCTCAGTGTGATTTTATCAAAGGTTCAGGAGTTGATTTGGATATGTTTTCCAATGTTTCTAAACATTCCGATGGAAAGATTCGGGTTATTTTCACAGCTCGTATGGTAAAAGAAAAAGGAGTTATGACGCTTATAGAAGCGGCAAAAAAACTGCGTTCCGAATTTGGTGATAGCGCAGAGTTTCTATTGTGTGGCGATCTCTCCAGCAATCCTGATGGTATCAAAAAAGAAGATTTGGAAGCATGTTGTGATGAATCTTATATTCAGTGGCTTGGCTATCGTAGCGATGTAAAGCAGCTGCTTCAATCTTCTCATATTATGGCATTCCCTAGCTACTATCGCGAAGGACTTCCCTTATCGCTTATTGAAGCGTGTGCAGTAGGGCTTCCCATTGTGACATGCGATTCTATTGGTTGCCGTGATGCTGTTGATGATGGTGTAAACGGCTTTCTTGTTCCTCCACGTGATAGTGACGCTTTGGCTGATAAGTTGAAGGTATTATTCTTGAACAAGTCGTTACGCGAGGCAATGGGCAAGAAAGGACGCGAGAAAGCCGAGAATGAATTTGCTCTACAAGCAGTTGTAGATAAGCATCTTGCTATTTATCGGAAGTTAATTGTTTGACAATTTTTGCAGGATTACCTACTACTACACAGTTGTCTGGAATGTCTTTCACAATAACGCTTCCAGCGCCAATTTTTACGTTATTGCCGATACTGATTTTACCCAGCACGCAAGCATGGCATCCTATGGATACGTTATTGCCGATAGTAGGACGTCCGCTTTTTCTGCTGCCGATTGTTGTACAATGAAGGCAGCGGAAGTTATCACCGATGGATTCTGCGTTGAGCACGGTGGAGTAAGGATGAGCGAACCAAAACCCTTTGCCTATGCGTGTTGTTGGAGAGATGAGGAAACTGCAGTCACCAGAGCGATACCAGCCTATGAGCAACGACCATGCAGGGCCGATGCGATGGTAGAAAAGTTTACGGTAATATCTGTTGTTATGGAGTTGGTGAAAAAAAGCTAGTGTGTGAGGTAAGCGGATTGTTGTCTGCCCACTGAGGACATCAAGGTCGCTGTTGATAAGGTGGCGAACTTTACTGTTCAGAGTGTAAATGAGTATATGTGGTACATATAACCAACTAAAGCAACAGGCTCCAATTACTCTTAGGAGGTCGCGTATTTTTTTAGGTTCTAAATTCATGGCTTTGTTATTGTCACGCGGTTGTTTTTATATGTGAGTCCTTCTATTTTTATATCTTGTCCGAATTTCACACTGGTTGGTCGACGGAATGTGTTACCTATGAACTCCCAGTTGCGTGTGCGTCCTGTTCCGTCCCATTTCCAAGGGTCAGTGTTTTTGTCTATATAATTGTTTTTCACGATAATGTTGCTTGCTGTGTAGTCTTTCCATACATAGAACCGGAAAGCTCTTCGGCTATTAGTGATTCGGTTGTTTGTTATTTCTATATTGTGGGCAGGTGCTCCCTCTTTGTTGGAAATGACGCTGATTGCGCCGTTTTTTCCTTGGCAGTTGTCAATTTTGTTTTCTCTGATTTTGATATTGTCAACAGTATAGGCTGTGTCATTTGCCTCAATGTCAATTGCCCCTGGCATCGTATGATACGATGTGTTGACGATTCTGTTATTTTCTATAATTACAGATTGACCGTTAATTACAGAAATGCCATTGCGGTTACAGAACTTATATCCGTCTATGCGATTGTTACGTATTATAATATTTATGTTGCGAGCACGTTCTCCCGTTTGTACATTGTCTCCATAATGGTTTAAGCAGATGGCGTCTCCCCAAAAGTTTTGGAACTCGCATTTTTCAATAATTAGGCCATTTACTCCCATAAGATTTACTGTGTGGCAGTGTTCTTGATAGCTGTCCCAATTTGTACTCTCATTTTGTACAGTAAATGTCAATCCCTCAATTTTGATGTCACGGATGGAATTCTTGATGTCGTATGGCTTGCTGTAGATACACAGCATGCCGGCCATCGTTTTGCTTGTCAGTATAGCTCCTTTTTCACCCGTTAGTTTGATGCCTGTGCGGTTAATGCCTATATGGTAGGGCTTGTTAATTTTATAGATGGGGTGGTGCATGCTTTCCAGAAGATAGATCCCTTTTGGAAACTTCACTTCTTTACATATCTTTAAGATTGAGTTAATGTTTTCTGCATCATCTCTTTTCCCATCAGCGTAACACAGCCATTGAGCATTAAATACTGAATTTCTGATTGTTCCGCTTATTGTGGTTCCTTGTAATTTTACGTTCCCTTTTAACAATGTTCCGTTTAACACTAAATCACACGAAATAGAGCCCCCGTCGAATAGTATAGTTATGTCTGGCGGAAGTTGAATTGTTTCTTTGGTCTTATGATGGTTCTTTATAATATAAGTGGCGCCAGGTTCGCGAAAAAAATCCTTTAATTTTGTATGGGCTGAGTCTTCGAATGTTTTTGCGCCCATAGGAAAAATCTGTAGGAAAAAGTAGCAAAAAATAAACACGAATGTACGCATGGTGAGAATCGATTGAGAATTAGGAAGAACTGTTAATTACTTCTTTGGGCTAAGTTGTTCCTAATTTAAGCATCCTGACAATCCATATGAAAAGCCCATATATTCCCAAATCTATTCCGACAATGTAGGCTGTCTGCATTCCTCCTACATATAGTCCGTAGTTAATGAGGCAGATAGCCAGGAATAGGGTAATTGTCACAGCCAGAGTTTGGTGCATGTCAAGCCCCATTTGCATGATGCAGTGGTGGATGTGAGTTTTGTCTGCATCAAACATGCCTTTCCCTTTTAGTTTACGCTGTATTGCTACACGGACAACATCTATGCATGGCAAAAATACTAGCGTGAATGAGACGAGGAGAGACTCTTCTCTGTATGGGAACCCGTTGGGTTCGTTAGACATCTGGTATTTGATGGCAAGATATGCTATGACATAGCCAAGGAAAAGGCTGCCTGAATCGCCCATGAAAGTCTTCAGTCTTCCCACTTTCCCATACATGTTGAAGAAGAAGAAAGCGAGCGTTGCACCTGCCAGGCTGACGCTGATGAAAGAAAAAAGAAAAGCATTCAGTTCATAATAAAGGTAGGCGTATGAACTTAAGATGAGAAATGCTAAACTTGATGCAAGTCCGTCAATACCGTCAATCAGATTCATTGCATTCACAATGAGTACAATAACAAAGACGGTTAATGGGTAGCTTGCCCATATTGGTATTTCATATATGCCAAATAATCCGTGCAGATTGGTAATCATTAAGTTACATAAAGGGAATAGCAGGGCCGCTATTAGCTGTATGACGAATTTGTGTGATGCTTTTAATCCCTTCACATCGTCAATAATTCCGATCAGGTAAATCATGAAGGCTCCTACTACCATCATTACACTTGATATTCCCCATTCGAAACTCTGATTCAATCCGATGTAAACCAGTAGCAGAGATACTGTTACACCCAATCCTAATGAGGGCATGAACAGAAGACCTCCCAATCTGGGAATGCCCTGCTTGTGTACTTTGCGTGAGTTGGGAAAATCGAGCAGTCCTTTCGAATTGCATACTTTCACAATAAAAGGAATGCCAATAAGGGAAAAAATGAGGCTGACCATAAAGGCCGCTATTATATATGTAATGTGTGGTATCATTAGAAGTAAAGCCTTTTTTTACTATTATTAACGTAAAAATATCTTTTTTATTATGAGCAGTTCATGTTTTTTTTGAAAAAATAGTGTTGAGATATATAATGCTACCTATCTCCTGTTTTTGTTGTGAGTACTGTATGAAAATTGATCTGCCCTGCATCGACTTTTCGTTCTGCCCCACACCGTAATTTCGATGTAGGGCAGAACGTATTTCTGCAGAATGAACCATTTCTTTGTTGGATTACATTCTCTTTTATTGTTCATGATTTTGCAAAACTTTTGTGCTTATTTATCGTTTTAATATCAATGCTCTCAAGATGTGTGCTATGTAGGTTCTTGTGGAATAATTATTGATGGTTAATAGTTAATTATTTTGTTGAGTCAATCTTTTGTTGTATCTTTGTCCTCTCAGAGACTGATAGAAAAATAAGGATAAAAACTGATTAAAGATTATGGACGAAAAGAAGAATGTGAAGTTGGATATAGACTTTAAAAAGATCTTTTGTACTCTCAAAAAGCGCAGAATGCTTTTTTTGAAGGTCTGGGTGGTGACATTTATATTGTCGTGCGTGTGGATACTCCCTCAGCCGAGGTATTATACGGCAGAAGTTTCTGTTGCTCCTGAATCTGCTGATTCAAAGGGGGCTGGTGGTTTAGCATCGCTAGCTTCTGATTTTGGATTAAATTTAGGTGGTGGTTCTGCAGATGCTATTTACCCTCAGCTTTATCCAGATGTGATGGCATCAACCCGTTTTCTTGTAGAAGTCTTTGACATTAAGATTAAGACTTTGGATGGTGAGGTGGAAACTGACTATTATTCTTATCTGAAGAGTCATCAGAAAGAGAATCTTCTACTGTTGCCTTTCAAAAAATTGAGGAATTGGGTGAAGTCTTTTTTTGAAGAGAAAGATTTTGTTCCAGAAGGAGACGGTAGTGCGCGTTTCAATCCGTTCTTTTTATCTCGCCATACGGAAAGTTTGATCAAACAAGTTCAGGAAAATATCGTGTGTACCTACAGCCGTACAACAGATGTTGTGACGATAACTGTGACAGATCAGGATCCGTTGGTGTGTGCACTTTTAGCAGACAGCGTGAAAGGTCGTTTGCAAGGGTTCATCACAGAGTATCGAACAAAGAAAGCACGTGTAGATTATGAGCACTATAAACAGTTGGCTATGGAGGCGCGGGCTGATTATGAAAAAGCCCGTGATGCGTATGCAGCATACGCTGACGCTCATAAAGGAACACAGACAGAGAAAGTCAGAACTCAAATGACTGATTTGGAAAATGAAATGAGCATGAGGTATAATGTATATAGCGCAATGACAACTCGTGAACAGGCAGCGATGGCAGAACTGCAGGCTCGCACTCCTGTATTCACAACGCTTACCAATGCAACTGTGCCTCATAAGCCAGCTGGACCGAAACGTATGATCTTTGTAGCGGCAATGCTTTTCTTGGCAACAGTTGGAACGGTGATGTATTTATTCCGTAGGGAATTGAAGGAGTGGTTTTGATTGTGTGATAAACGGGACAAATGACTGCATCTAAGCATAAAAGACAAATTGTTGTTTTGTATGTGTCAACACTTCTTGGAGTGTTGCTAGGTGTGCTATCTTCTATCGTGAACACCAATGCCTTGGATCCTATTGACTATGGTGATGTGAGGTATGTACAGAACATCATCAATTTTATCGCGACTTTTTTGCTTTTGGGGTATTTTGTTTCAGGAGCTAGGCTGATGGCCTTGTCTGACGATAAAAGATATGTCAGCAGGGTTAAGGGTATGATGATTATTATCTTAGCCATAGCCTGTGTGTTGCTAGGTGTGTTGCTAGGTGTGTGCTATTTCTTGCATACAGATAGGCCTGCTGTGGCAAAGCTCTTTCTTGTCTCTATCCCTGTATGCGCGTTCCCACTTTTTATGAATTATATTGATAAAACGACTCAGGGAGACAACCAGATGGGACGTCTTGCATTGGCAAGAATATTGCCGTATTTGGTGTATGTCCCATTGGGTTATGTGCTGTATTCTCTGTATGGCGCAACCTCAGAACGTATGGTTCTTTTACAGTGGGGTGTCTATTCATTGGTATATGTTGGAATAATTATTTCGACAAAACCATTGTTTCGTAACTTGAAACCTGTATGGCACAGTTTGAATGAGGAAAACAAACGGTATGGCATTCAGCTGTATGTCGGTTCGCTAGTTATGGTTGCAACAAACTATTTGGCTGGCATTTCTTTGGGCTTTTTCAATGAAGACAATAGCGAGGTGGGTTTCTATACCCTGGCTCTTACCGTGACTGCACCTCTGGCTGCTTTGCCAGCCATTGTAGGGACGACTTATTTCAAGAAATTTGCCAAGCAGCCATGCATCCCACCTAAGGTGATAGGTTTTACTGTATTGATGACAGTTATTACCTGTGTATGTTTTCTCTTGATAATTCGCCCTTTAGTAATCTATCTCTATTCTGAGCGTTATGCAGTTGTAGGCTCTTATGCGTCATTGCTATCTGTGAGTTTTTGTATTCACGGTCTGGGTGACATGTTCAACCGCTATCTGTGTTCGCATGGACAGGGAGTATCTGTGAGAAATGCAAGTATTGCAAATGGGGTGTCTAAAATCCTCGGTTATATCGTATTGGTCGCATTGTTCAATACGAATGGCGCGATTGCAACAACAATCATTTGTGATGTGATATATTTCTTGTGCTTAATCTATTCTTATGTAAAATTTGTGAAGAAGGAGGAAGGGCATGAATAAGTACAAGTTGATAGTGTTTGGCGACGAATGGGATGTGTATAAGGTTGCTTATCGCGACTGGATTGAGAATCCTAAGATTTTATATATACCTACATTCAGACCTAAGGGTTTCTTGGGTATGTTGCAACGGATACATCTAAATCCGAAATTGAATGCCGTGGTGAACCTTCCTTGGAAATGGATGTGGAATAAAAGTATTCTGCGGAGCGTGGGGAAAGGGAAAACCTGTTTCCTTATACTTGACAGGTGGTTGCGTATGGAGGGAGGAATTGCTTTATTGCCATATCTGCGGAAGCATTATCCTGATGCTGTAATTGTCTGCTATGCACAGGATTTGTTGGAGAAAATAGAAGACCTTTATTCGAAACGGGCTGTAGATGTAGATTATGTGAAGAGATATGCCAACTTGTTTGTCAGTTATGACAAGGATGATGCCGCGAGATATGGCATTTTATATCATCCAACAGTCTACTCCCCTGTACAGAAGGGTAATGGGACTGGAGACTTTCACTACGATTTGTTTTTCCTTGGCCGTGACAAGGGAAGATTAGACAAGTTGGTGAACATTTGCAAGGCTGCAAAAGAGCGAGGATTAAAATGCCGTTTTGTGATGTTGGGTGTGCCGCAGAAAGATAGAATTGAATGTGAAGGAATGGAGTATGAAAATTGCTCTGTCCCATATATGGAAAATCTGAGATGTTGTGCAGAGAGCCGTTGTGTCGTAGAACTATTACAGACTCAGGCTTCAAGTCCGACATACAGAACTTGGGAGGCTATTTCACTCAATCGAAAATTGCTGACAAATCAGACGGTCATCAAGAAGGAACATGTGTATGACGAGAGATACATATCGGTATTTCATGATGTGGATGATATTGATTGGAATTTTGTGAAGAAACCGATTCCTTTTGCAGATACAAACCCTTTTCAAGAAAAGATAAGGCCAGAAGCATTGATTCGATTTATGGAAAGAGAACTGAAAATAGAAATAGAGAGATAAGATATGAGTATCTTCTATGTCATATTCATTTTGTTGACAGCATATTTTTCTTATCGCTATGATCGCATAGAAGAGTATGATAGCCATAAACAGCATCGTTACTGGCTGATGTGTGGCTATTTGGTATGTCTTACAGGATTCAGCTATGGTCTTGGCGGGGATAAGTTTGTCTATATGAGAGAGTTTGAAGCCTATCCGGAAAGTTTGGAAGAAGCGGCAGATTTTATATGGATTCAATTTATGTTGAATGGACAAATGCCGCTTTGGACGCTAGTGAACGCTTTTGCTAAGGTGATTTTTAACTCTTTCTATGCGGTTCAGCTAATACAAAGTGCAGTAGTGAATATTGCCGTGTGTTATGTGATTAGCAAGTATACCCATCGCTGCTTTCTATTTATGATTGTTTATTTTCTTACTCTTCAATATTTTGTGTTCAATACAGAAGTTATGCGAGAAGGTTTTGCTTTGGCATTTGTGCTTGTTGGCATGCATGGTTGGTTGAGTGGAAAAAAGTGGCTGTTTTTTGTGACTTTGCCTATTGGGTTGCTGTTTCATGTATCAGCAGTTATAGCATTGTTATTTCCTTTTGCGTTCTTTAGAGTTTCTTGGAAAACTTTGTTTTTTGCTTTCTTTATATCTTTTAGTATCTGGTTGCTCAGCGATATCATTTTAGGTAAGGTGATGATGTCTGTTTTGGGTGGTATGGGTGCACTTGTACAAAAAGTTCTGTTCTATTCTATTCAGGCAAGTACCATATTCGGTTTTTTGCGTTCCGCTATTACTTATCTCATATTCCCATTTATCATCATGTATACTGTTATGCAAAACGAGACAGATTCTGTAAAGCAAAGATGTATGGAACGCATGATTGCATTTATGGTATTATTAGGCATAGTGGTGAGTGCTTTTGCTGGTTTTGCACGTTTCTATAATTATACTAGAGTGTTTTATCTTGCATTAATGGCGGAATTTATATATACGTTGTTCTGGCAAAAAAAACATTTATTTATAAGATGTGGTACATTGTTGGGTACAGTTTTTCTGATAGCTTTGCAATATATGGTGTCCTATAAAACAACTCAGACACATTACTATGATTATTTCTTTCCGTATACTTGTATTCTTGATGAAAGTAAAGATGTATATATACGTGAAATAGCGCACCAAGAGGCTGTTATGGCGGAAGAGAAAGATAATAATGTTCGCAATATTGAGTAGTAAACTGCAAATATAGATTCTATATGCATATACTTATTTCTGCAAATTCATACCCTTCTCGAAAAAATCAACTGACGGCATTTGTTGCTGTATTAGCAGAAGAGATGGTGCGTCAAGGGGTGGACGTTACAGTGGTTGCGCAGCAATCTTTGACTACATGCTGGAAACACAAAATACCCCTTTGTCCTCTAAAGGGTAAGGTGCTTGTAAATACTGTTGATGGATCACGTGAAATGACAATTTTACGACCACTGTCGCTAACCTTGGGTCAAGGACGTTTTGCCAAACTTTCACAGCGAATTAATCGTTTTGTGAAAAGAATTGCTGTAAATACGTTAAAATCCAAGCCTGACTTAGTATATTCCCACTTTTGGACAGCTGCCGATCAAATCATTGATTACGCCGAGAAATATAACATTCCGTCTTTTGTGGCATCGGGGGAAGATGAAATAAATATTGAACATTATATTGATTCACAGCGTATCACTAAACTTCGCGAAAACACGAAAGGGGTGATTTGTGTATCTTCTAAAAATAAGATTGAGAGTATTGCTCATCATTTGACAGAAGAAAAAAAATGTGTCGTGTTGCCTAATGCAATAAATGAAAAACTCTTTTATTATTCTGGAAAAAAGATTGCAAGAGAAAAATTGGGATATTTGCAAGATGACTTCATTGTGGCATTTTGTGGAAGATTTAATAAAAGAAAAGGCTGCCAACGGGTGTCAGAAGCTATTGATTTGCTGAAAATTCAGCGTATTAAATCAGTTTTTATAGGAATCCCTGCTGGTGCAGATATAGAAGAACCTTCTTGCAAAGGTATATTGTTCAAAGGAGCACTTCCTCATGAAGATATTCCGACTTATCTGAATGCAGCAGACGTGTTTGTGCTTCCAACTCTTGCAGAAGGATGTTCGAATGCAATCGTCGAAGCTATGGCTTGCGGATTGCCAATTATATCTTCTAATCTACCTTTTAATTGGGATCTTCTTAATGGAGAAAATGCAATTTTGGTGGATCCGATGAGTGTAGAACAAATTGCAACTGGAATAGAAAAACTTTTGAATCATCCAGCTTTGCAGCAGCAGATGTCGCTCTCAGCGTTAGCCACGGTAAAAGATTTAACGATAGAGAAAAGAGTTCGTTCAATCTTGCAATTCTTTCAGCAATGTGAACCTCGTATTAACGTGAATCTGGAGCAAGGCTTAATGTAGATAATTCATATACTTTAACCTTTACCGTATGCATAATCTTTTAAACACCGTGTTTGAAAGATTTCGTACAAGGTATTTAAAAGATTATGCATACGGTGAACTCGTGGAAATTTTGCAGGACTATCCTTGCTGATAATGAAAG